>Ga0256405_10000903_pt1 | contig 89580 bp, 74 predicted proteins | sample RumenRJG_02DNA_FD_189096 | JGI IMG/M metagenome (GOLD analysis project Ga0256405, IMG submission 189096) | Bovine rumen microbial communities from Lethbridge, Alberta, Canada - RJG_02 | ecosystem: Host-associated > Mammals > Digestive system > Stomach > Rumen | place: Canada: Alberta... | reverse complement strand
TTTTGCTTGTTTTCTTTTTGCAACACTAAGATAAGTGAAAATTCTGACATGGCAAAATCCTGGGCAACTTTTTGTTGCTCAGGAACTTATAAATAAAGTTAAATTATAGTGTTGCGGAATTAAGGTTCATAAGATTTTCTTTTGTATTATGAAGAATATTCATTACTTTTCTTTTGCTCCAAGTTTAACGAGCCAAGAGCCGCCTATTGTGCAGGCAATACCTATGATGATGAACGGAATAGAGAGTATCTGACCCATGTCTATAGGTAGAGATGCCTCGAATGCCTCCTGTATCTCTTTCGTATATTCTATGAAGAAGCGGAAAGTGAAGATAAGGGCAAGGTCAAGACCGAAGAAGAATCCTGTGCCTACGTAGTTTGGCTTCTTCTTCCAGAAATACCACATCACGAAGAAGAAACAGGCGTATGCTATTGCCTCGTAGAGTTGTCCCGGGTGACGAGGCTGCATATCCACTCTTTCAAAAATAAAAGCCCAAGGCACATCAGTTGGCTTGCCTATTATCTCAGAATTCATCAAGTTACCCAGTCGGATGCAGCAAGCCGTGGTAGGTACGGCGATAGAGATATTATCCAGTACGGTCCATGTGTTCATCTTCAGATTACGGCAATAGAGTAGGAGAGCGATGATGATACCAATAGTACCACCATGTGATGCAAGTCCTTCATAGCCAGTGAAATGCCATGATCCGTCCATACCATAGCGCATAGGCAAAATCATCTCAAGCATGTGAGTTCCTGAAGAAAGGAAATACTCAGGCTCATAGAAGAGACAATGGCCGAGACGTGCTCCTATGAGAATACCACAGAAGCAATAAATGAACAATGGATCAAACTTCTCATCCTCTATCTTCTGCACCTTATACAGATGCCTCACGATAAGATAAGCAAATAGTAATCCAATTATCCAAAGCGTTGAATACCAACGTATTACTACAGGTCCGAGATGGCAGATAACCAAGTCGGGATTCCAATTTATATATGAGAGAATAGAACTCATAAACAATATTGATTGAAATTACTCTCTAAAAACTCCTCTCCTCGGGGAGGATGGGAGGGGGCTCTTAAACATTAAACCTAAAGTGCATGATATCACCATCCTGCACAACGTAGTCCTTACCCTCAATACCGAGCTTACCAGCCTCCTTGATAGCAGCCTCAGACTTATACTCGATATAGTCTTCGTACTTGATAACCTCTGCGCGGATGAAGCCTTTCTCAAAGTCGGTATGGATAACACCAGCACATTGTGGAGCCTTCCAACCCTTCTTGAAGGTCCATGCCTTAACCTCCATCTCACCAGCTGTGATGAATGTCTGGAGGTTGAGAAGAGCGTATGCCTTCTTGATAAGACGGTTCACACCAGACTCCTCAAGACCTAATTCCTCAAGGAACATCTGCTTGTCCTCGTAGTTCTCAAAACCTGCGATATCCTCCTCGGTCTTAGCAGCCACGATCATAGACTCTGCACCCTCTTCGGCAGCAAGAGCCTCAACCTTCTTTGTCCATTCATTACCGTTTGCTGCAGAAGCCTCGTCAACGTTGCAGACATAGAGTACAGGCTTTGAGGTTAGGAGGAAAAGATTCTTTGCAGCCTCTTGTTCTTCCTTAGACTCAAACTCCACGGTACGAGCGTTCTTTCCGCTCTCAAGACACTCCTTATAAGCCTGAAGAACAGCAAACTCTATCTTAGCGTCCTTATTGCCTGTAGAAGCCACTTTCTGGGTCTTTGCATAGCGGCTTTCGATAGTTTCAAGATCCTTAAGCTGAAGCTCTGTATCTATGATTTCCTTATCGCGGATAGGGTCGATAGTGCCGTCAACATGAGTGATGTTCTCGTCGTCAAAGCAACGGAGAACGTGGATGATAGCATCTGTCTCACGGATGTTACCAAGGAACTTATTACCAAGACCTTCACCCTTGCTTGCACCCTTCACAAGACCTGCGATATCCACGATTTCGCAAGTAGCAGGAACTATACGTCCTGGGTGAACAATCTCAGCCAGTTTTGTAAGACGCTCATCAGGAACTGTGATAACGCCTACGTTAGGTTCAATTGTACAGAAAGGAAAGTTAGCTGCCTGTGCCTTAGCACTTGAGAGGCAGTTGAAGAGAGTTGACTTACCAACATTTGGAAGACCAACAATACCACATTTTAATGCCATATATGTATTTTTATTTAGTGTAAAGTGAAATGTGTAAAGTGTAATGTAGATAGTATTTTAGGCGAAAGTGCTATCTACATTAATCTTTACCCTTTAATCTTTAATCAAAACAAATTGCTGACAATTTGTTTTACCTGCTCTGTCTTTGTCATTGTGTAGAAATGAAGAACAGGGAAACCAGCCTTGAGCAAAGTCTCGCCTTGCTTTATAGCCCATTCCACACCTACTTTCTTCACATCGTTGTTATTCTTGCAGAGCATAACCTTCTCAACAAGTTCCTGTGGAAGATCCACAGCAAAGGTGTGAGGAAGGACGGTGAGCTGAGTCTTTGTTGCGAAAGGCTTTAGACCTGGCAGAATCTCTGCGTTAATACCAGCCTTTGCACAGTCGTCGCGGAACTTGATAATTGTATCTGCATCATAACACATCTGTGTTACGATATACTCAGCACCAGCATCTACCTTCTGTTTCAGATAACCGAGGTCTGTTAGGCGGTTAGGAGACTCTACATGCTTCTCTGGATAACCAGCCACACCAATACAGAAATCTGTATTGTGCTGAGTATCAGGCTCTCCGTCTATGAACTTACCGTCGTTCATCTCCATTACAAGTTTCACGAGTTCATCTGCATGTTCATAGCCCTCAGCATGAGCAGAGAAACGTGAATCGCCGTGCATGGCATCACCACGCAGGGCAAGGATATTCTTAATACCGAGGAAGTCAAGGTCTATAAGTGCATCCTCAATATCATAGCGTGACTGTCCGCCACAAATAACGTGAGGCACTACCTCCACGCCATACTTTCGCATGATGGCAGCACTAACACCAACCGTACCCGGACGACGGCGAACGATATGCTTTTCTATCAGTCCGTCAGGACGCTCGGTGTATTTCATCTCCTCACGATGGCAGGTGATGTTGATAAATGCTGGATTATATGGCATGAGCGAGTCAATAGCACCATATATCTTTTCTATTCCGTCACCCTTGAGAGGAGGAAGTAGCTCGAAAGAGAAGCGTGACTGTCCGCTCTCCTTGGCTTGCTTGATTATATCTATTACTTTCATTTATCAGGCCTCTCCCCCCGCCCTCCCCCGTAGGGAGGGAGCCGGATTACTGATGGGGGAATCCGAAATTTTTATTGTTCTATATTTTTGCCTCACCTCCCGTGCACGAATAGGCTCCCTCCCTACGGGGGAGGGCGGGGGGAGAGGCCGCTTACACATTAAAATATTTTAGCGGCGTATTAGCGAAGATAAGTCCGCAGATACTTTCGCCTGGGTTTATCATATTGCTCTCTGTGAGCGAAATGTCGATAGTCTTGTCTGCCTTTAGCATATCGAGCACAGGGACCTTCAGAGCGTGATCAGGACAAGCTCCATATCCAAATGCCATTCTGATGCCGTCTGTGCCCCAGAAAAGGCGTTTCTGCATATAGTCCTGTATATAGTCTGCAAATGCCTCTGCAAGACGGTCACAAAGCAGTTTTGCCATTATTGCATGATACTCATCACCTTCCTTGCGATAGTTCTCCTGAAGCTCTTTGAGTCCTACGCCAGCAGTTACTACAAACGGACAGATGAAATCCGTAGCGTGCTGTCCCTGACAACAAGGGCAGTTGGTCAGTTTCCTTGCCCTATATCCTCTCATGATATGATCGGCAAGACAGTTGGTCTGCTCCTCATCTTTCAAAGAGCGAGGGAAGGGTAGGGTATAGTCCTTGCCATCGCAGGAGACAATAATCTCATCATTATCAGTAGAGTAGGCAGGAAGAATGCGGGCCGTTCCCTGAAGAGTGATAAGATTCTTCTCTTTCATCTCCTTTAGAAGAGCCTCGGCATCACTACGCAGTTTCTGACCTTCCTCACCTGTTCGGATATCGCCTTTCAAGCCCCATGCCTGATAGAAGAAAGCCCAGTTGAAACGATCCTCAAGGTCGCTGATTCTGATAGTCTGGAAATTGGTATTTCCCTCTTCCTTTGGCTGAGAATAGAGCAATACCTGTTCCGTACTTCTTGGTACGGCAACGAGTTCCTGATTCTTGATGAATCTGCGCTTTCTACTTTCTTCAACTGTAAGAAGCGACTTATCAGCCTCCCTACGATTATAGTTGTCACGGATAATCTTCTGCTGTGCCTTTAGTTCGGCGATATACTCCTTTCCGTCGTCTGCAAGAAGTCGGCGGATGATACCCGGATTATCGGCTGCCGCATGAGCGCAAATCACTATTCCGTGAGGATATTCAGGTGCTATCTTAACGGCTGTATGAAGTGCAGAAGTGGTAGCTCCACCAATAATGACAGGCGTTGACATTCCCTTGCTTTCAAGGAGCTTTACAACGTTTATCATCTCTGTCAGGGATGGGGTGATAAGTCCAGAAAGACCTATTACATCGGCATTACATTTCTGAGCCTCTTCTACTATCGTTTCCGGCTCAACCATCACACCAAGATCCTTCACGTTGAAGCCATTACATTGGGTAACAACAGCAACGATGTTCTTGCCTATGTCGTGAACATCGCCCTTGACAGTTGCCATAACGACAGTTCCGGCCCCTTGATGGGAGGAGTTTGTAGTTACCTCTGAATCGTCTTTACTATCTAAAGACTCCTCCCCTCGGGGAGGAAGGGAGGGGGCCGCCGTCATATACGGCTCAAGTACCGCAACAGCCTTCTTCATCACACGAGCAGACTTTACTACCTGTGGCAAGAACATCTTACCCTCGCCAAAGAGCTTTCCTACCTGCTCCATTGCCGGCATGAGATACTCGTCAATAACGCCAAGTGGAGTACCAGCCTTTTGGTATGCCTCAAGAGTATCTGCGTCAATAGTATCTGTAATGCCCTTGAGCATAGCAAAGGCGATACGATCCTTGAGCGTGGTAGGCATCTCGACCTTCTTCTCAGGTGCCTTACCGCCATTAGCCTCCTTCTTTGCGTCAAGCTCTTCCTTTAGCTTTGTAGCAAACTCGATAAGGCGTTCAGAGGCATTTTCTACACCAGCCTCTTCTGACCGAGGTGTTCTGTTGAGAATAACATCCTCAACGTATGTCCTCATCGGCTCTTCTATCTCATCGTAGATAGTGAGCATGGCAGGGTTCACGATACTCATGTCGAGTCCTGCCTTGATAGCGTGATAGAGGAACACAGAGTGCATAGCCTGACGAACAGGGTTATTGCCTCGGAAAGAGAAGCTGAGGTTACTGATACCGCCCGACATGTGCACCTCTGGCATCTCCTGATGAATAGTGCGACATGCCTCTATGAATGCACGTCCGTAGTCGTCGTGCTCAGGCATACCAGTTGCCACAGCCAGTACGTTAGGGTCGAAAATGATATCCTCGCCTGGGAAACCTATTCCGCGAAGCAGTTTATAGGCTCTGCGTGCAACTTCCACTTTTCTCTCGTATGTGTCAGCCTGTCCTTTCTCGTCAAAGAGCATTACGACGGTAGCAGCACCCATAGAGTGAATATAACGAGCCTTTTTCAGGAATTTCTCCTCACCCTCTTTTAGTGAGATAGAGTTGATAATGCTCTTACCCTGAACACATTGCAATCCTGCCTCAAGAATCTCCCATTTTGAGGAGTCAATCATGATAGGCACTCGTGCAATCTCCGGCTCAGATGCGATAAGGTTGAGGAAGGTTGTCATAGCCTTCACACCCTCAATCAAGCCATCGTCCATACATACGTCGATAACCTGTGCGCCAGCATCTACCTGAGCGCGGGCAACCGACAGAGCCTCTTCGTAGTTTTCTGCCTGAATAAGCTTCTTGAACTTTGCAGAACCAGCTACATTAGTACGCTCTCCGATATTCACGAAGCCTGTGTTCTCGTCAAGGAGAAGAGGCTCAAGGCCGGAGAGGGTGCATCTAGGGATAGGACCCTCTAAATCTCCCTTAAAGGGAGACTTTATCTCTCTCGGCTTAAACTCCTTTGCCACCTCTGCTATTGCCTTGATATGTGCAGGGGTAGTTCCGCAGCATCCACCGTAGATGTTGATAAGCCCCTCGCTCATAAACTCCCTTGCCGACTCTGCAAAGGTCTCAGGAGTCTCGTCATAGCCACCCATCACGTTTGGCAGACCGGCATTCGGGTGCACGCTTACAGGACATGGAGCTACTTCTGCCAATCGCTTTAGCCAAGGCTTCAACTGACGAGCACCAAAGGCACAGTTTAGTCCGATGCTTATCAGATTGCCGTGTGTCAATGAAGCCACGTAAGCCTCTACCGTCTGACCAGAGAGCGTTCTTCCAGAAGCATCAGCAAGCGTACCACTCGCCATGATAGGAATCTCAATTCCTCGCTCTTCTTCTATGTTGAAGACAGCCTTGATAGCAGCCTTTGCGTTGAGGGTATCGAAGATAGTCTCTACAAGGATGACATCAGCACCTCCGTCAATAAGACCGCGAACACAATCCGTATAGGTCTCAACAAGGTCTTGGAAAGTAACCTCTCGGGCAGCAGGATTATTTACATCTGCCGACATTGAGGCTGTCTTGTTCGTAGGGCCCATAGAGCCAGCCACAACTGTCCACTTTCCACTCTCTTCTTTACACTTTGCAGCTACCTCTGCAGCTGCCTTCGCAATGTCATACACCCTGTCCTCCAAACCATAGTCGGCAAGCGAGTAGCGATTACAGTTGAAGGAGTTTGTCTCGATGATATCAGCACCGGCATTTATATAGTCGCGATGCATCTGCTTGATAGCCTCTGGTTTCGTTATGCACAACACATCATTACACCCCTTTAAAGGTTGGGGGTGATTGCTGAATACCGTGCCACGAAAATCATCCTCTGTAAGCCCTAATTGCTGAAGATAAGTACCAGTTGCACCATCGAGAATAAGGATGCGCTCACGCATCTTCTCAAGTATGTCTTTGCGAGTATATGTCATCAAGGTGCAAAATTACTCAATTTTCTTGTTATGTGCAAATTATTTGTAGAAAATACCATGTTTTAGTGAAAATTAAGGTAAGGCGTCTATATCCGTTAGTAATCTTTCTATGAAAGATATTCTTTCATTTCTGTTAATGCTTGTTTTAAAGGCTGCAATTCTTTTTCTATAATCCACCAGATTTGGTCAGCATCAACTTCAAAATAATGATGAGCTATAATATCTCGCAATCCTTTAACGTTTTTCCAATCTATTTCTGGATGTGTTTTCAGTAATTCTCCTTTGGTTATTTTGTCTAATCCTTTCAAACTCTCACCTATTGCGATAAACTGCATACAAATGGAATCAAGAATAACACATCCTGTTGAAGACATAAGAAAGTCATCGCCACAATGATAGGGTTGTGAACGCTCTTCTATATGCTCAATAGAATTGAGAACTCTATTGATAACATCTAATGCTAATTCTTTATCGTATAGCGTAGATTCCATCCTGTTCTATTCTTGATTTTAGATATGGATTCATGTTCTTGTGAAAACGGACTACATCAACAGAGCATTTAAACTGGTTTTCCAAGAATTCCTTCAAGTTAGCCAGCAAAAAAGGGTTTGGTGTTTCTGTCTCTACACAGACATCAAGATCACTCGATTCTGTTTGTTCATTTCGTGAAACAGAACCGAATATCCGCAGAGTCTTTATTCCGAAGTCATGAGTTATCTTGGAACTATTCTGCTTTATAGCCGTTATATAGTATTGAGCTGTTCTCATACCAATTTGAAAATCTACACCGCAAAAGTAGAAAAAAATACTCGAATCACCAAATTTTCTTTCTTCTATTTTGTTATTTGATGATTTTATAGAAAAATAAAAAACAAAAACATAGCATAATAACAAATATTTTTTCTATCTTTGCACTCAGAAATCTAAATTCTAAACAATAAAAATACTATGTACGATAAAGAACGGGGACTATACATAGCCCATTGCGCTAATGGAGCGCTCTCTATTACTGGTAAGATGGCAAACCGTCACGGACTTATTGCTGGTGCCACAGGTACCGGTAAGACGGTGACGTTGCAAGTGATGGCGGAGACCTTCTGTCAGGCAGGTGTGCCTTGCTTTATGGCTGATATGAAGGGCGACCTCTCTGGTATTTCTCAGGTAGGCAAGATGAGCGGATTCATAGAGAAACGTATGCCTGAGTTTGGTATTGAGAATCCTGAATTCCAAAGCTGTCCTGTCCGTTTCTTCGATGTTTTTGGCGAACAGGGACATCCTATGCGTGCCACTATCTCGCAGATGGGTCCTCAGCTGCTCAGTCGTCTGATGCAACTTAATGAAACTCAGGATGGTGTGCTGAATATCGTGTTCCGTATTGCTGACGAGCGTGGACTTCTCCTCATAGACCTGAAGGACTTGCGTTCTATGCTTGACTGGGTATCTCAGCACGCAAAGGAATATACCACAAAATATGGTAATATCTCAACACCTACTATTGGTGCTATCCAGCGTGCTCTCTTGCAGTTGGAGAACCAGGGTGCAGATAAGTTCTTTGGAGAACCTTCGTTCGATATCTACGACCTTATGCAGACCGAGGGCGGAAAGGGTATTATGAATGTGCTGGCTGCTGACAAGCTGATGATGCAGCCTAAGCTCTATTCAACATTCTTGTTGTGGCTTTTGAGTGAACTCTACTCAACCCTTCCAGAAGTTGGTGATCTGCCTCTGCCAAAACTCGTATTCTTCTTCGATGAGGCTCACATGTTGTTCGACGACACTTCAAAGGCGTTGTTAGATAAGATAGAGCAGGTAATCCGACTCATCCGTTCAAAGGGCGTGGGAATATACTTCATCACCCAGAGTCCTACGGATATTCCAGAAAACATACTTGGACAGTTGGGCAACCGCGTACAACATGCTTTGCGTGCCTATACTCCTAAGGATCAGAAAGCCGTTAAGACTGCTGCTGATACCTTCCGCGCAAATCCTGACTTTAAGACCGATGAGGCTATCATGAATCTCGAAACAGGTGAGGCTTTGGTATCATTCCTCGACGAGAAGGGTGCCCCAAGCATGGTGGAGAGGGCAAAGATCCTGTTCCCATTGTCTCAAATTGGAGCTGTAACAGAAGGTCAGCGTCTTGACATCATCAAGCAGAGTCGCATCTATGGCAAGTACGATACGCCAGTAGATCGTGAGAGTGCCTTCGAAGTGCTTATGGCTGAGGCTGAACAGCAATTGGCCGAGCAACAGGAAGAGGCTGCTTCTAAAGAAGAGGCTAAGACTGCTGGCAAAGCCGCTAAGGAAGAGAAGAAGAAACCAGGCATTATGTCGAAGGTATTTAAGGCCGTTCTGACAGCTATAACTTCCACATTTGCTGCTATTCTCGGCACTTATGTTAGCGACAAGGTGACGGGCAAGAAAACCAAGTCAAGAACCTCTACTACTGGTCGTGTAGCAAAGAATGCCACAAGTGCCGCTACTCGCACCATTACAAAGGAACTCACTCGTGATATCTTAGGCAATCTGGTCAAGTAAATCGCTTGACCAGACTACCTCCCAAGTAAGTCCCATGTAGGTCCGTAGTAACTCCCTTGTAAGTCCCATTTTTCGCCTATTCTTAGGAACGGACTTACAACGGACTTGAAGCGAAGGAGAAGCGGACCTGAAGGGAAGGGATTATTTGACCACAGAAAACACGAAAGAGACGGAAAATATTTGTTTAGGCAAAAATATTAATGTTTGAATTAACGTATTAATTTATGTCATAATTAATGTTTAGCCATAAGGCTTTTTCTTGCAACATTAATTGAACGTTAATTGGGACATTAATTAAAACATTAATTTCCGTTTCTTTCGTGTTTTCCGTGTTCAAGAAAAAATTCTGCGTCTTAGCGTTCTAAAAAGTTTTTTTCTGGAATAAATTTTCTGGTCATCGTGAAGAACTTGCTTTAGCTTGATGAGCCTAAGCGAATAATTTTCTTGAAAGTCCCAAGCACCGCAAGGTGCTATTTTCGTTTTTAAAATAATTTTTTGAGAAAGATTTTGAATAGGGGGTTTCACCTATACGGTTTTATAGGTATAACTAATTGAAAATCAAGCAATAAAGAAGGGTGAACCCCCCTATAAAAATAAAGCATTTTTTGAGGGGGTTTCACCCTATGTAAGTTATTGATAATCAATACGTAAAAGCCTAAAAATCGCAAGGGTGAAACCCCCTACCTCAAAAACTTTTGATTTTTTTATTTTCACCTTTGAAAACAACAAAAGGAGCACTCGAAAGTGCTCCTATAGTTTCTAGATATTGTATTCTCTTTATCCTTTATTTGAAAAAATGGACCATGACTCTTTAAGTGTTCAGATATAGAGATTTTTAGCCTTATGAGTATGTTTTCGTTGAACTCATGTTAGATTTTAATGATTGTTTTTTTTACTATTACATGCTCTACATAATAGTGCAGCATTTGACAACTCTGTACGACCACCTTTACTCCATGGAAGTATATGGTCAACAGTTAGTTCTTCTCTATAATAGTATTGATGACAATCACCTTCACATAGTATTTTATCACCATTGTGACGTGATTCATCTTTCATAGCTTCTTCACAAAGAATTTGTTTGTCATCTATTGTGAACAAACGTTTTGGATCTACACTAATGCCTTTTACTACAGTTTGGATAATATCATCAATTTCTTTTGTTTTATCGGGTATTAGTTTGTAATCTTGACTCTTTCTAAATAAAGCCAAGCGTTTGTTGATGTCGTGTTTGTATTCTTTCCATATACTTAAATCTTTAATGTATTTTAGAGCTAAATTTAATAATATGTTTAGTTGACTATAATCAGTAAATATAGATGAAACAAAACGAAAATATTTATTTATTTTCACTTGGTCTATCTCAAAAGAATCATTCTGATGATTGTTTACATACTCTTTTTTGTCTTTTATGTTACGTAATTGGCAAATAAAATCTAAAACTTTCATTTGATTTTTTCCGCGAGAGTTTGCACCAAGTATTTTTTTTGCATCCTTATCTGCTTCTACAAATCGAGTAAGTCCACGAAGATATTCACCATTATAAAGACCATTAATGACTTCAAATGGAGAAAGTGGAACGCCAAGTGTGTTGATTCTATTAAATATTTCTCTTTTTTTCTCTTCTTCACCTTCGCAAATAATTATTGCAAGGGAAGTATTACATATTTTCTGTTGAATATCAGGTTTAGTCTTCTTCCATAATATGCCATTATATTCAAGATCATTCTCAAAAAAACGTGTGATAGCATGAATACGTTGTTTTCCATCAAGAACTTCTAAAATACCATTATTCTTTTTCCAAAGATAGAAAGCGGGAAGTGGAATATCATTTACAATACTGTCAATCACTAATTCTTGCTTTTCAGTATTATAAACGATTTCTCTTTGTAATTCTATGTCACTAATAATGACACCATCTCTTACTTGGTCGTATAATTCTTTTACTGTCATTTTTAATCCTCCTCTATTTTTCTTGGTTGTAAGTTTTTAACAACTAATCGAGCAAATATTCTCTTTAGTTCTCCATTCTCATCTCTAAGATAGAATGCTGGACCTCCTTGTTTGTTCTTAGGAATTTCAAATGTAGGCTTATTTGCTAATGCTATACTTGAACCAATAATTTCAAATTGTTCCGGATTATATTTTGTCATGAATGTAGTGGGAACGCTCATTTCTCCTTCATAGTCGTATGGTATATCACTTGCCCTATGTACATGTATAGCATCATAATTGAGATATTTCGGATATTTATTAGGGTTTTCGTAATACGATTCTGTCATAATCATTTTATCATGTCTATAAGTGACGTCCAGATTTGTATACCATTTACATGCTCTTGGCACGGAACCTTCTTTTTCCTTAGAGTATAAAATCTGTCCATTTGGTCTTCTAAAACCAGTCATTTGTTTAGCATATCCTAACCACACTCTGTTTTCATGCATATATTCTGCAATATTTTTATAGGTTAAAGCAGTTGTTGGTCCTATAACAAGAAACTCCATATTATTATTCATCATTACATCAATAAATTCTCCGAATTCACTAAACGGAGGATTTGTAATAACAAGGTCATAGTTAGTATAATCAATATCTTGAAATTTTACTCCTTGTCCTGATAAAGGATTGAACCCACTAACAGAAATAGATTTTATTCCATACGCATCAGCATGAGCTACTAAAAATTTGACAAACTGGCACTTTATAGCATCAAAATCTTTTTCGAATTTTTCCAAAGAAGCGGCTACATCCAAATGTTTTATTGTACCAGAACGGAAAAGCTCATTAATACTTACTCCCTCTTCCTTATATACAAGTTCTTCGTTATAACTTTCATCCCAATCACATGGGCATATAATACGTTTACCTTTTAGTTGGCTTTTGTATAAGGGTAGTTCATTCGCAATATCTTCATACAAAGTGTAATACTCTGCATCCTTTATTAATTGTGCATTTTGTAATGATTCTTTATGTTTCATATGCAATAGTTATTAAGCAATATTCATAACTATCGCAAATAATATATTGGCTATAATATTGCGTATGGACACATAAAAAGGGTGTAAGCTCTTCTTATGGTCGTCCGAGGTAGAAGCGTAGGAATTTCTCTGACCTCTCAACTGGATAAGAATAATGCTCACACCCAAAGGTGCGAGTCATCATTTCTATCGTTATCCAGTTGATTGGCTTATTCCGAACGTTTCAATATACGCCAAAGCCAACCATCATTGCTGTGGTATATATCAGAGAAAAACAAGTTTCCTACGCTTCATTTCTTGACGACCACAATGATAGTCTGATGCTGCTATTTTGTTAATATGTTTTTTGTCTAAATTTCTTTCTTTTGCTTATATTTATTTTTATTTTGAAATTAAATTTTTCCTCGTTTATTGTAATACCAATTATGAGGTTTATTTATTCATAAGTGGTATTGCCCACTCTGGAATATCATCTGTATATTGTTTGAAAACCTTGCCCTCTGTCATTCTAAAGAGAAGTTGGGGTAGGTGGTCTTCTACAGAATTGTCGTAAATGTATGCACGATCAACAAAACTTATTGCTTTTATTGCATTTACATAGGATTTGTAGTATCGTGATATAATCTTTGATATTGGGACTTCGTGCCCACCTTCAAGATATCTTTTTGTGATGCGTGAAACGTTGATTTTTGGATTATTTGTGCAGACAAAGAAGAAACGGATAAAGAACCCTGATTCGTGTGCCTTACGCAGAAATTCAAGTTTCTCATCAGAAGAGAAAACGGTTTCAAACACAAAGTCTCTCTTTTCGTTGAGGCACTTATAACGAAGGTCTGTTGCGTATCTTGCTGCTTTAAGAACGGCTTCTGGAGAGTTCCAATCACCAAACTGTTCTTGTGCGATATTGTCAGGGTTAATATATAGACTTCCTTCCGACCATTCGTTTGCTAATAATTGAATGGTCGTTGATGTCTTGCCAGAGCCGTTAGGCCCTGCTACAACACATAGGGTGGGTTTATGCGTTGAGTCCATTTTGAGTAGCCCTATATTCTGCTATTTGTCGTTTTGCCTCGGCAAACCTGCGGTTCAGTTCTTGCTCAGCCTTAATCGTTGACTGGCGTGCAGTCTCTTGAACGCCAAGCATGATTGCGTGGAGCATCTCGTCCGTAGGTTCTTCGGAAGAGTTAAGACGATATGATCTGAGTTCTTTTTGTGTCATTTGTCTTTTTGTTTACTTTCGCTTGCAAAAATAATGTTTTATTTCCATACTTGCAAGAAAAGTGTTCAGAAAAATTACTATGAATATACAGCAAGCTGTTTTTAACTGACAATAATTATTCGCAGAAGCTCATCAAGCTACGCAAGTTCCCAATCTGCGCAATCTTTTCAATCTTTTATTTTTTATCAAGAATTAGAGAATAAGAGAATAAGAGAATCTTGAATTAATGCGATAGAGAGAATTTTGCTACTTGCGTAGCATTTGAAATGGCGTGATTGGCAGAAGCGCAAGCAACATTTCTCAAATTCGTATAAATTCAAAAAGAAAAATCTAAAATTCTCTAATTTTTGATAAAAATAATTGTCAGTTCAAGCACCAAAGGTGCATTATAAATTTTAATTTTCTGAGTTAAATTTTCTGGTCATCGTGAACAATTTTTGTTCCGCAAAGGCAGCTTGCTGCCATTAATTTTTGCTTATTGTTAATGTGCCTCTAACCAGTTGGCTCCCCAACCGCAGTCGGCAATCAAGGGAACTCTCAGAGTAGCAGCATTTTGCATCTCTTCGAGTACTATTTGTTTCACGTGAAACTTTTCTTCTGGGAGTACAGAGAAGTTAAGTTCGTCGTGTACCTGTAGTATCATTTTTGATTTGATATTTTCTTCCTTGAAACGTTTGTAAATGCGAATCATGGCAATCTTGATAATGTCGGCTGCAGTACCTTGGATAGGGGCATTGATGGCATTACGCTCTGCAACGGCACGTACAGTTCCGTTGTGTGAGTTGATATCAGGAAGGTATCTGCGACGATGATATAGAGTCTCGGCATAGCCCTTTTCGGCTACTCGTTTCTTACTATCCTCCATGAATTTCTGTACACCTGGGAAAGTCTCAAAATAGCCGTCTATCAAGGCTTTAGCCTCTGCTCGGTCAATACCCATGTTCTGTGCAAGACCAAAGACTGAAATACCGTAGATAATACCGAAGTTAGCACGTTTTGCTTTTGCTCGCTCATCCTTTGTTACCTCTTCTATTGGCTTATGGAAAATCTTGGCAGAGGTGGCTGCGTGGATATCGGCATCGCTTGTGAATGCCTCTATCATATTCTCGTCGCCCGACATAGAAGCCATGACACGAAGTTCAATTTGAGAGTAGTCGGCAGAGAAGAATTCCTGTCCTTCCTCTGGTATGATTGTCTTGCGGATTTCCTTGCCGTCCTCACCACGAACTGGTATGTTCTGAAGGTTAGGATCAGAGGATGAAAGACGACCTGTTGTGGTGACACATTGATTGAAAGATGTGTGAATGTGTCCTGTGCGTGGATTAATCAGTTTTGGCAACGCATCTACGTAAGTACCAATGAGTTTCTTCAACCCGCGATAAGTCAGGATTTTCTCTACGATAGGGTGCTTACTACTAAGTTGCTGAAGCACTTCCTCTGATGTCTGATACTGACCTGTCTTTGTCTTTTTCGCCTTGTCTATGATCTGCAGTTTCTCGAAGAGTATATCTCCAACCTGACGAGGAGATGATATATTGAATTCCTGTCCGGCAAGCTCATAGATTTCCTTTTCCAGTTGAATCATTCTATCGTTGAAGGTAAGACGAACCTCTTCCAATGCCTTTGTGTCGAGTTTCACGCCTGTATATTCCATATCTGCAAGGATAGGGACGAGTGGCATCTCGATATTATGGAAAAGTTCCTCTGCTCCAACCTCCTTGAGTTTTGGTTCGAGCACATTCTTCAGTCTTAAAGTGATATCGGCGTCTTCGGCAGCATAGTCACGAATCTCGATAGGGGAGAGGTCGCGCATATTTCTCTGTCTTGGACCTTTCGGACCTATGAGTTCTTCAATATGTATGGTCTGATATTTGAGAAGAGTCTCGGCCATATAGTCCATATTGTTCTCGCGACCCGGGGTGATCAGATAGTGAGCTATCATCGTGTCCCAAAGTGGTGCTTTAACCTCAATTCCGTAATTTTTCAGTACTTCAATATCGTACTTAGTATTTTGACCAATTTTTACAATATTTTCACTTTCATAAACATCCTTAAAAATATTCACAACCCTTAACGCTTCTTCACGTTTCGAAGGAATTGCAACATAATACGCTTCTTTTTCCTTCAAAGCAAAACTTAACCCCACTAATTCCGCGTCAATTGCGTTTATAGACGTAGTTTCTGTGTCGAATGCTACTTCTTTGTTTGTAACAATAAGTTCAGAAAGTTTTCGTGCATCTTCTTCTGTTTCAATGAGATGATATTTTGCACCAGATGTTTTAAAAGTTTCGAAAGAAGGGTTTTCAAAGAGTCCTTGGTCGTTCATCGTGGATTCTTCAAAAAGATTCAGTTGTATATTCACAACTTTTGCTTTTTGATCATTTTTTTTCAGAACACGATCGGCAAGTGACTTAAATTCCAATTCTGTAAAAATTTCACGAAGCCTGTTTTCGTTAGGTTCGGAAACTTTCATTTCATCGAATGTTATTGATACGGGAACATCTTGTCGGATGGTGGCAAGGAACTTTGACATCTTTATGTCTTCTTTTGCACCTTCAACTTTTTCACGCATCTTTCCCTTGATCTGGTCGGTGGAGGAGAGAAGGCCTTCGATACTGCCAAACTCCTTGATGAGTTTTACGGCTGTCTTTTCTCCAACTCCCGGACAACCTGGGAAGTTATCAGAAGAGTCGCCCATAAGTCCCAAGAGGTCGATGACTTGGGCAGTACTTTCTATTCCGTATTTTTCGCATACCTCTTTAGGTCCCATAGTGTCGTAGCCTCCGCCATGACGCGGACGGTACATAAACACGTTGTCGGTTACAAGTTGAGCATAGTCCTTGTCAGGCGTTACCATATATGTTTGCATTCCCTCAAGGTCTGCCTTGTGAGCTATAGTTCCGATGATATCGTCAGCCTCAAATCCGTCAACCTGAAGGATAGGGATATTATATGCGTTGAGTATATCCTTGATGATAGGTATAGATAATTTGATGTCTTCCGGAGTCTCCTGACGCTGTGCCTTATATGCAGGGAAAGCATCATGACGGAATGTCTTGCCGTGGTCAAAGGCAACGGCAATATGTGTTGGTTTCTCCTTCGTAAGAACTTCGTTAAGTGTGTTGCAGAAGCCCATAATGGTGCTTGTGTTCATCCCCTTGGAGTTGATACGTGGAGCATTTATGAATGCGTAATAGCTACGATAAATAATTGCGTAGGCGTCTAATAGGAATAGTTTGTCCATATCTGTTTATGTTGAAGGTTTTGGGGTTTGTAGGTTTTCTGGTCGGAATGTTTTTTAGGTTCTTAGTTTTTAGGTCGGAATGCCTATTAGCGATGCTGACCTTCTAACCTCTAACCTCTTAACCTTACAACCTTTAAACCCATGAAGTAGAGCTTGCGATACTTCATTTCTAGTATATATTTCTGCAAAATTAATAATAAAAAATTAAAAACTCCTATAACTTGCTTTGAAAACCAAATTATTTATGTAATTTTGTAACAAATTTCAGAACAATGGATTATTTATCACTCATTCGTAAACCAATTGATACTGAACTTCAGGAGTTCATAAGTCTTTTCAACGACTCTCTTTCACATACTGACGGTATGCTCGAGACAGTTCTCGATCATATCCGTAAACGTGCAGGAAAGCGTATGCGTCCTATGCTCATTCTCCTCACGGCAAAATGCTTTGGAGTGGTGAATGAATCAACGCAGAGAGCGGCCGTAGGACTTGAGCTTCTGCATACGGCATCTCTTGTTCATGATGATGTTGTTGACGAGTCTGGAGAGCGTCGCGGACAGAAATCGGTTAATGCTCTTTACGATAATAAAGTTGCCGTATTAGTTGGTGACTATATCCTTTCAACAGCTCTTCTTAACGTGTCTTTGACAGGTTCTCAGCCTATCGTTTCATATCTTGCACGTCTTGGTCAGACGCTTGCAAACGGAGAGATTCTTCAGCTTACAAGTAATGGGGGAGAGACTATCTGCGAAGAGACATATTACGAGGTTATCAAGCAGAAGACGGCTGCTCTCTTTGAGGCTTGTTGTGCTATGGGTGCTATGAGCGCCGGAGCTTCAGAAGAGGATATAACTGCAGCTCGTGAGTTTGGTCAGAAGCTTGGTATCATCTTCCAGATTCGTGATGATATCTTTGACTATTACGATTCTGCTGAGATTGGTAAGCCAACGGGTAATGATATGGCAGAAGGAAAGCTCACCTTGCCTGTTATCCATGCAGTTCTCTCAACCCAGAATCCTGACATGCTTGCCATAGCATACAAGGTAAAACAGCATGAGGTTACGAAGGAAGAGATAGCTCAGCTTGTTGCTTTCACTAAGGAGAATGGCGGTATAGAATATGCCAAGGATACAATGGAAACTCTTCGTGAAGAGTGTCTTTCTTTCATAGAAAACAAGGTTAAGAATGATGATCTCAAAGCTTCATTTACTGCCTATGTGGATTATGTGATAGGGAGGAAGTTGTAGGACCCCCTAACCCCAAAGGGGGAACTTTATATACAAATGCCGCTCAAAAGTTTTCAAACGAATTCCTTTGAGCGGCATTACTATTCAAATAACTCCCCCTTGGGGGGTGGGGTCAGAAGAACTTAATCTCTTCTCCCTCTATCTCTGAAAGAAGGAGATTAGCAAGTCTTGAAGTACCGAGTCTGAGGTATTTGTTTGTGAGCCATTTCTCACCAAGAACCTCTTTTACGATTGTGTAGTAGATGATAGCATCCATAACGGTATTTAAACCGCCAGCAGGCTTGAAACCAATCTGAATACCTGTCTTATCGTAGTATTCCTTTATGGCCTGACACATCACGTATGCAGCCTCTGGAGTTGCGCTAATTTTTTCCTTACCTGTACTTGTCTTGATGTAGTCAGCACCAGCGTACATAGCAAGAATAGAAGCCTTCTTGATGTTGCTTGCAGTTGTAAGACATCCTGTTTCAAGAATTACCTTCATAGGAACATTCTCTCCGCAGATAGCCTTGAGCTCGCTAATCTCATCGCATACGCCTTCAATATCTCCGCTAAGGAACTTGCCCACAGGCATCACGATATCTATCTCTGTGGCACCGTCTTTTACTGCAAGGGCCGTCTCTGCCACCTTGACCTCTATTCGCGCCTGAGAGCTCGGAAATGAGCCAGAAACGCAGGCTATCTCTACGCCTTCTACTTCGAGAGTGTCCTTTACTATCTCTGCAAAGCAAGGATACACACAGATTGTTGCAACGTGGGGTAGGTTAGGGTACTCGTTATCGAAAGCATTTACTCGCTCTGTGAATGCCATGACAGATACATCGCTGTCGGTTGGTTTCAGGGTTGTGAGTTCTATGCTTCCGAAGAGGAATTTCTTCACGTCAAGAGTGTCGTTCTCCGGCACTTTTATGGCGATTATATCTCTTACCTTTGCCTTGATTTCAGCATCATCAAGTTCGCAGTTATACTGAGACAATACCTGCTCGTACTTGGATTTCTCGTTTATTTCCATATTGGTTTTTATTTATTGGTAAAACTTTATTCTTTACACTTTACACTATCTACTTTACTCTTTAATCTTTTCACTCTTTATTCTTCGTATCCATACAGATTGTTACCGGACCGTCATTTAGCAATTCTACCTTCATATCAGCCCCGAACTCACCCGTCTCTATATGTTTGCCCGTCTCTGCCTCTAAAGCCTTGCAGAACGCCTCATAAAGGGGAATAGAGATGTCGTGTGGAGCTGCCTTTATCCATGAAGGACGATTGCCTTTCTTGTAGCTTGCCATAAGGGTGAATTGAGACACTACAAGACAGTTGCCATCAACATCCATCACAGAACGGTTCATAACGCCGTTCTCGTCGTCGAAAATACGTAGCTTGGATATCTTACCCACAAGCCAATCGATATCCTCTTGTGTGTCGTCTGACTGCACTCCTAGAAGAATCAGCAGACCATTTCCTATCTTTCCTTTTACCTCTCCGTTAATTGTAACGGATGCGTGCTTTACTCTTTGTATAACAGTTCTCATGTTGCAAAGATAATAAAAAATTTGAATAGTGAAGAACGAAGAGTGAAGAATTTAAGTTTGTATTGTTGTTTAAGACCGTTTGCCTTTTTTTTACCATAAAAACTAACTTAAATTCTTCACTCTTAACTCTTCGTTCTTCACTTAGAATATACTCAATCCTTCTTTAACGATTCTTGCCTTTGCCTTACCTATTATATCGGCTATTGCTTCCTCGTCAGCTTCCTTGATTCTCTTGACGCTCTTGAAGTGTTTTAGAAGGGCTTCCTTTGTTGCCTTGCCTATTCCCTTGATGTCGTCAAGTTCCGAGTGTAAAGCGTGCTTAGAGCGCTTATCTCGATGGAAGGTGATAGCATACCTATGAACCTCGTCTTGAAGCTGTGTGAGTACGTGGAAAAGTTCGCTATTTGTCTTTAGCTGTATGGTCTTTGGAGGGAATCCGAAAAGCAGTTCGTTGGTACGGTGCTTATCGTTCTTTGCAAGACCGGCAATAGGGATGTTAAGATGCAGAGTGTCCTCTACAATCTCTCGAACAACATTCATCTGACCAATACCTCCATCGCATACGATAAGATCTGGGAAACGTATGTCATCGTTCTCTGGATCCTGCTCTTTTTCTTCTTTTATTCTGCTGTATCTTCTCAAAACAACCTCCTGCATAGAGGCATAGTCGTCAGGACCTGTGACGGTCTTTATATTGTACTTGCGATAGTCTTTCTTTGAAGGCTTCATACCCTTGAAGACAACGCATCCCGCAACAGCATCTGTACCCGAGATATTGGAGTTATCAAAGGCCTCTATTTGATACGGCATCTTGTCTAATCCGAGCTTCTCTTGCAGTTCCTTCATCAAGCGCACAGACTTCTGCTCAGGATTGAGCTTATCAGCCTGTTTAAGGCGGTCAAAACGGTATTGCTTGCAGTTCATCTGCGACAGCTCCAGCAAGTGCTTCTTATCGCCTCTTTGGGGCACAAAAAGCGTTGCGTTTGGGATAGTCCATTCCATCTCCATAGGCACTATTATTTCCTTTGCTGTAGAGTGGAATCTGTCGCGTATCTCTGGTATTGCCTGAAGAAGCAGTTCCTCGTCTGTCTCGTCAAGTTTACGCTTGTATTCGAAGGTGAAACTCTGGTTTATCGTACCATTCGTTACGTGCAGATAGTTGATGAAAGCGTTGTGCTTGTTTTCATCGTCGTCGATGCTGAAAACATCCACATCTGTTATGGTATGTGATACTACCTCGCTCTTGGCACAGAACTGATCGATGAGAAGGTATTTCTGCTTTAAAACCTCGGCTTCTTCGAACTTCATTTCCTCGGCCTTCTGCATCATCTGCTCGTAGATTATCTTGCTAAGCTCTCGGGTGTTTCCTTTCAGAATCTCCCTTGCCATGCGGATATTCTCCTGATATTCGTCGTAGGACTGCTTGTTAATGCACGGAGCGCCACAGTTCTTTATATGGTATTCCAAACACGCCTTATACTTGTTTTCCGCGATTCCTTCGCGTGTTATAGGTATTCTGCAAGTACGTGGGTGGTAGAGCTTGTTTATAAGGTCCAGAATTGTGTACATAGAGCCTATATGAGAATATGGGCCATAGAACGTGCCAAACTTACGGTTAATCTGCCTTGTCTTGAATATACGAGGGTATAATTCGTTGGTTACAACGATGCTTGGGTATGTCTTTCCGTCTTTGAGGAGAACATTATACCTTGGATTGTATTTCTTTATAAGGGAGTTTTCGAGCAATAGGGCATCTTCCTCGGTATTTACCACGGTATAGGTTATGTTATGTATCTTACTAACCAGTACTTTTGTCTTGAATCTATCGACTTCCTTGTGAAAATAAGACGAAACCCTGCGCTTTAGGTTCTTTGCCTTTCCTACGTAGATAATAGTTCCCTCGGAATCGTAGTATTGGTACGACCCCGGCTTTTCGGGCATTGACAGAACAATACTCTTTAATTTTTCGAGTCTGGTTATGTTCTCTTCTTTTGTCATGACTAATGTTTCACGTGAAACATGATATTCTTTAAATTATTAAATATCAATGATTTACCGATGTTACGAACGTAACACAATGATGTGAAACCTCGGTGTTTTCGGGATTTTTTATGTTTGGACCTTACTGTTGTTCCACAATAAAAAAGCCTCCCTGTAGGGGAGGTTGTGATAGAGTTTTATACGACCAAAAGCGTTGAGATCTCTGCATCAGTATCGGCGAAAACATCGCGACCGTGTAATCCTTCAATCGTAAGTTCTATGATGAAACTGATGTAAATCTTCTTTGGATTGAATTTTTTCACCAATTCGTATGCCGCACGCATGCTTCCGCCAGTTGCAAGTAGATCATCGTGGATGAGAACAACGTCATTTTCACCGATAGAATCGCTAATCATGCAAATAGTGTCTGTGCCGTATTCCTTGGTGTAATCGTATGAAATCACGTTTCCTGGCAGTTTTCCCGGCTTACGTGCCATAACAAAGCCTGCGTTCAATTCTGAGGCTACTACAGGACCAAGCAGGAATCCGCGGCTTTCCAAGCCTACAACCTTTGTTATTCCTTTGTCCTTGTAAATATCCACGACTTCATCGCGCATGATATGAAGGCACTCAGGGTTGTTGAATAACGTACTGATATCCTGAAACTGTATTCCAGGAATAGGGAAATCTGGAATTACCCGCAGATTCTTTAATAGGGTAGGGTTGTTCATTTCTATGCTATGTTTATAATTTATTTTCGTTTATACGTTTATAATTATTCCTAATTATATATTGGTTGTTTCACGTGAAACATTATCTTTCTATGTGGCTCTACAGCAGGTTCTTTACAGGTCCGCTTCTCCTTCGCTTCAAGTCCGTTTCAAGTCCGTTCCTACGGAACGGAGGTTTATCTTCCCATCAGGACAAGCAATACGTTGATGTCGCTTGGTGAAACGCCTGGAATACGTGAAGCCTGTGCAAGAGTTTCTGGATTGATGTTTTCCAGTTTCTGACGAGCCTCTGTAGAAAGACCTTTAAGCTCACTATAATTGAAATGCCCTTGAATACGGATGTTTTCAAGTCGGTGCATCTTCTCAGCCGCTTGTTTCTCGCGCTCGATATAACCTTGATATTTTATCTGTATCTCGGCTGTTTCGGCTATTTCCTGCTTGCGGTTTGCCGGACGGTTGATAATCTCTTTCAGGTGAGGAAGAGTCTCAGCGAGCCATTCTATCGAGATTCCTGGACGTGCTATGAGCTCGTGGAGCTTGCATCCGTAATGGAGTGGGGTAGAACCGATGCTTTCAAGAGCAGCGTTTACTTCCTTTGGCTTCACATTGGTTCTGTTGCAGTAATCGATGATTTCAGCGATATGCTCCTTTTTCTCCAGCCACCAAGCATTTCTCTCGTTTGTGGCAACGCCAAGTGCGTAGGCACGTTCTGTGAGGCGGGCATCAGCATCATCCTGACGAAGGAGGATGCGGTATTCTGCTCGTGAGGTGAACATACGATAAGGCTCGTCAACACCTTTTGTGACCAAATCATCGATAAGAACGCCAATATATGCCTCGTCTCTGTGAAGGATGAGAGGGTGATAGGTGTTAGGCGATGGGTGTTCGGTGTTAGTGCTTCCTGCAAATATAGCAGCATTAACACCGGCAACCAGACCTTGACCAGCAGCTTCCTCATAGCCTGTTGTTCCGTTTACCTGACCTGCAAAGAACAGTCCGCTGACTTTCTTACTCATAAGAGAGTGGTCAAGCTGTGTTGGGTCAAAGTAGTCATACTCTATGGCATAGCCTGGACGATAGACCTTTACGTCCCTAAGAGCAGGAATCTTCTTCAAGGCCTCAAGTTGAACCTCAATAGGCATAGAGCTTGAGAAACCATTTAGATACATCTCGTTAGTGTTAAGTCCTTCAGGCTCAAGGAATAACGGATGATGGTCCTTATCAGGAAATGTCACGAGTTTTGTCTCTATGGAAGGACAATAACGAGGACCTGTAGATTGAATCTGTCCGTTGAAAAGGGGAGAATCCGCAAGTCCGCTCTTGAGAGTCTCGTGAACTTCTTCGTTTGTCGTGAACGTCCAGCAAGGAAGAAAAGCGTCGTTAAGGTCTATCTTTGACTCGTCCTTGTTCAGACGCAGATATTCCTTCATATAGGAGAAGCTATGATAGTCATGCTCTCCCGGCTGAAGCTCAGCATCCTCGAAATGCACGGACCTCTTGTCTATTCTCACCGGAGTTCCGGTTTTCATCCTTGCAGAACGGATGCCAAGAGCGTTAAGACATTCTGTCAGATGAGGAACTGGAAGTTCGGCACATCGTCCGCCAGGAACCATTTTCCTGCCGACGTGCATAAGTCCGTTAAGGAAAGTACCGGCTGTGATGACTACTGTAGGAGCTTTAATCTCAACGCCCCAGATAGTTCTAACACCTATGACTCTCACCCTATCTCTCCGAGAAGAGGAGTTTATTGTAACATCCTGAACGTCAACACTATCCGAAAGCTCTCCCCCTCGGGGGAGTTGGAGGGGGGCACTCAGAACTTCCTCCACTTGATCCTGCCAGATATCGAGATTCTCAGTAGAGTCGAGCATCTCACGCCATTTCCAGATGAACTGTCCGCGGTCGCATTGAGCGCGAGGACTCCACATAGCAGGACCCTTTGAGCGGTTGAGCATACGGAATTGGATGGAAGTTGCATCTGTCACGATTCCCATTCCGCCACCGAGGGCATCTATTTCGCGGACAATCTGTCCCTTCGCAATACCTCCAACGGCAGGGTTGCACGACATCTGTGCAATCTTGTTCATGTCCATAGTTATGAGGCAGGTCTTAGCCCCCATTCTTGCTGCGGAATGAGCAGCTTCGCAACCGGCGTGGCCACCTCCAACGACTATGACATCGTAATATAGAGTTGTCATTTTTTTAAAATTTTCTACAAAAGTAAGAAGAAATTTTGAATTTTCAAGTAGAAAAGTTTGTTTTATCACTATTTTTAATTAATTTTGCAGTCTAATTCATATTAAATTAGAAAAAATGCTTTAATTCCTAATTCTTTTCAAAGAATACATACAATCGAAAAAACTCAAAACATTATTTATAACTTTATTTAAACAACAATCATTTATGTGGTTATTTAATTCATCAATCGGAAGAAAGGTTGTTATGTCAGTAACTGGCATGGCTCTCATCCTGTTCTTAACGTTCCACATGTCAATGAATGTAGTGGCGCTCTTCTCAGAGGAGGGTTACAACATGATCTGTGAATTGCTTGGTGCCAACTGGTACGCTGTAGTAGCAACAATAGGTCTTGCTGCATTGGCTGTGGCTCACATCTTCTATGCTTTCGTCTTGACAGCACAGAACCGTAAAGCACGTGGTGACAACAAGTATGCTGTTACCGACAAGCCTGCAAAGGTAGAGTGGGCATCTCAGAACATGCTCGTTCTCGGACTTATCGTAGTTGTAGGTCTTTGCCTCCACCTTTACGATTTCTGGTCAAAGATGATGCTTCAGGAGCTTATCGGTGGTGACACCATGTACGCAACAGATGGTGTTTATTGGATTCGTAACGCTTTCGGCGATCCAATTCACGTTGTGATTTACCTCATTTGGCTTGTTGCTCTTTGGTTCCACCTCACACACGGTTTCTGGAGTGCTTTGCAGACTCTCGGTTGGAATGGTAAGACATGGTTCTGCCGTTGGAAGGTTATCAGCATTGCTTACGCAACACTCCTGTTCGCAGGCTTTGCCATCGTAGTTATCTATTTCGCTATCAGCGAGATGTGTGGTGGTAGCTGCTGCTAATTAGTTAACTAGAATCTCTAGAACCTCTAGAATGTCTAGATTATCTAGAATTTCTGGAATATCTGGAACAACTAGAAAAAATCAAAACAAAATGACTAAAGTATTAAATTCAAGAATACCAGAGGGACCAGTAGCACAGAAGTGGACCGAGTTTAAGGCACACCAGCGTCTGGTTAACCCAAAGAACAAACTGAAGCTCGACGTTATCGTAGTAGGTACTGGTCTTGCAGGTGCTTCTGCTGCTTCTTCTCTCGGTGAGATGGGCTTCAACGTACTTAACTTCTGCATTCAGGACTCTCCACGTCGTGCTCACTCTATCGCTGCACAGGGTGGTATCAATGCTGCTAAGTGCTATCAGAATGATGGTGACTCTGTATATCGTCTTTTCTACGATACAGTAAAGGGTGGCGACTACCGTGCTCGTGAGGCTAACGTATATCGTCTTGCAGAGGTTTCAAATAACATTATTGACCAGTGCGTTGCACAGGGTGTTCCTTTCGCTCGTGAGTACGGCGGTATGCTCGCTAACCGTTCTTTCGGTGGTGCTCAGGTGTCTCGTACATTCTACGCTAAGGGTCAGACAGGTCAGCAGCTTCTCCTCGGTGCTTACTCTTCACTTATGTGTCAGGTAAACGCTGGTAAGGTAAAGCTCTACACCCGTTATGAGATGGAAGACGTTGTTATCATCGACGGTCGTGCTCGCGGTATCATCGCTAAGAACCTCGTTACAGGTAAGCTCGAGCGTTTCTCTGGTAACGCTGTAGTTATCGCTACTGGTGGTTACGGTAACGCTTACTTCCTCTCTACAAACGCTATGGGCTGTAACTGTACAGCAGCTATCCAGTGCTACCGTAAGGGCGCTATGATGGCTAACCCTTCATACGTTCAGATTCACCCAACATGTATTCCTGTACACGGTGACAACCAGTCAAAGCTTACTCTGATGTCAGAGTCTCTGCGTAACGACGGTCGTATCTGGGTACCTAAGAATATTGAGGATGCTAAGGCTCTTCAGGCAGGAACAAAGCAGGGTTGGGATATTCCAGAGCAGGATCGTGACTACTATCTCGAGCGCCGTTACCCAGCATTCGGTAACCTCGTACCTCGTGACGTTGCTTCTCGTGCTGCTAAGGAGCGTTGTGACAAGGGCTTCGGTGTAAACAACACAGGTCTTGCCGTATTCCTTGACTTCTCAGAGTCTATCCAGCGTCTCGGTATCAACGAGATCCGTCAGCGTTACGGTAACCTCTTTGATATGTATGAGGAGATCACAGACGTTAACCCAGGTGAGTTCGTTCGCTCTGAGGGTGGTTTCGACTACTACAAGCCAATGATGATCTTCCCTGCTATCCACTACACAATGGGTGGTATCTGGGTTGACTACGAGCTTCAGACAACAATCCCTGGCCTCTTCGCTATCGGTGAGTGTAACTTCTCTGACCACGGTGCTAACCGTCTTGGTGCTTCTGCTCTTATGCAGGGTCTTGCTGACGGTTACTTCGTACTTCCTTACACAATCCAGAACTACCTCGCTGACCAGTCAATCTGGCCACGTCTCTCTACTGATATGCCAGAGTTCGACGAGGCAGAGAAGGCTGTTGACGCAGAGCTTACACGTCTCCTTAACATCAAGGGTAAGCGTTCTGTGGATTCTATCCACAAGGAACTTGGTCATATCCTTTGGGAGCATGTAGGTATGGGTCGTACCAAGGAAGGTCTTGAAGAGGGTATCAAGCTTATCAAGGCTCTTCGTCAGGAGTTCAACACTAACCTCTTCGTTCCAGGAGCTAAGGAAGGTCTCAATGTAGAGCTTGACAAGGCTATTCACCTCCGTGACTTCATCCTTATGGGTGAGCTTATCGCTACTGACGCCCTCCATCGTGAGGAGTCTTGCGGTGGTCACTTCCGTGAGGAGCACCAGACAGAGGAAGGTGAGGCAAAGCGCGATGATGAGCACTTCTTCTACGTAGGCGCTTGGGAGTATCAGGGCAATGATGATACAACCCCTGTACTTAACAAGGAGCCTCTTGAGTATGAGATAATCAAGGTACAAACACGTAATTACAAGAACTAAAATGGCAAATATTTCTTTCACAATAAAATATTGGAAGCAGAATGGTCCTAAGGATAAGGGTCATTTCGATGAGCGTGAAATGAAGAACATCCCTGATGATACTTCATTCCTTGAGATGCTCGATATGCTCAATGAGCAGTTGATCAGCGAGGGTAAGGAGCCTTTCGTATTCGATCATGATTGTCGTGAGGGAATCTGTGGTATGTGTTCACTCTATATCAACGGTACTCCTCATGGTAAGACAGAGACTGGCGCAACAACATGTCAGCTCTACATGCGTCGCTTCAAGGACGGTGAGACTATCGTTGTAGAGCCTTGGCGTTCAGCTGGTTTCCCAGTTATCAAGGACTGTATGGTTGACCGTTCAGCATTCGATAAGATCATCGCTGCTGGTGGTTACAACACTATCCGTACAGGTCAGGCTCAGGATGCAAACGCTATCCTCATTCCTAAGCAGGATGCTGATGAGGCTATGGACTGCGCTACATGTATCGGTTGCGGTGCTTGCGTAGCTGCTTGTAAGAACGGTTCTGCGATGCTCTTCCTCTCCTCTAAGGTATCACAGCTCGCACTCCTCCCACAGGGTCGTCCTGAGGCTGCAAAGCGTGCTAAGGCTATGATTGCTAAGATGGATGAGCTCGGCTTCGGTAACTGTACTAATACACGTGCATGTGAGGCTGTATGTCCAAAGAACGAGTCTATTGCTAACATTGCTCGCCTTAACCGCGAGTTCATCAAGGCAAAGCTCGCTGACTAAAAAAATAGATATTTTTCAGTCATAAATAAGGGAACTGATGGTTTTTATACTATCAGTTCCTTCTTTTTTTACGAATTTAAGCACATTTTCTTGGTGAAAAGAAAAAGATTTCATATATTTGCAGTCGTAAATCTATTAAGAAAAGCATTAAACAAGTCAAATAATCATTATAAACTATGAAACTTACAATTGAAAAAAATGATACCACAGTAATTGGCATCCTTGAAGGTCGTCTTGACACAGCTGCTTCTACACAGTTTGCATTAGATATGGAAGAACTTGTAGAAAACGCTGATAAACACATCGTGCTCAACTGTGAGAAGATGGAGTTTATTTCTTCTTCTGGTCTTCGTCTGTTCCTCTCCCTTCGAAAGAAAACGATATCTCAAGGTGGTGATGTAACTATTAAGGGGGCATTGCCTGCCGTTAAGCAGGTATTTGCCATTACAGGCTTCACAGCCCTGTTCAATTTTGAGGATTAAACACTCACTTTATATTGGCGTTTTAATATCTAAGGAGTTATGCAGTTGCTCTTAAAGAACGATATCTCGCAAGTGCCATTATTAGCTGATTTCATCAATCAGGTATGTGATAAGTTTGCCCTTGACTCAAATCTCTCTTTCCAGTTGAATCTGGTACTTGAGGAGGCTGTAGTCAATGTCATTCAGTATGCCTATCCTGATGGTGGAGAGCATACATTCACATTGGATGCTGATAAGGATGCTGATACTGTCACTTTTGTGCTTAGGGACGACGGAAAGCCGTTCAACCCTTTGACGCAGGCTCCTAATGTGGATATTAGCCTTTCTGCAGAGAAACGTAAAATCGGTGGATTGGGCATTTTCCTCGTTCAGCAAATGATGGATGAGGTAGATTATAAGCGTACTTCTAAAGGTGAGAATGTGCTTGTGATGAAGAAAAGAAGTAATTAAAGTGAAGAGTGAATAGTGAAAAGTGAAGAATTTGAGTTAGTATTGTAGTTTCAAGGTCATTGATTGCCTTTCTGCAATAAAAAGTAACTCAAATTCTTCACTTTTCACTATTCACTCTTCACTTCCTCTGGGAAGGCTTGATTAGTCTTTTATGCCTCAAAATAGTAGATAAAGATAGCTACACCTTCGAGAGCCTTCTTGCCTGTCTCCTTAACGTTCATGGTGAACTTAACCTCAGTCTTCACAGCACCACGGAGATTCTGGATGCTCTGGAGCTTTGTGGTGAGGTTGATGCTCTGACCAGAGAGTACTGGCTGACCGAACTTCATCTTGTCAATACCGTAGTTTACGAGCATCTTTACGTTTCTAACGTCAACAATCTGCTCCCAGAGGTGAGGAAGTACTGAGAGTGTGAGATAGCCGTGGGCAATGGTAGTGCCAAACTGGCTCTCTGTCTTTGCACGCTCTGTGTCAACGTGAATCCACTGATGGTCGAGAGTAGCGTCAGCAAACAGGTTGATACGCTCCTGAGTAAGTTCTACATAGTCTGAAGTGCCGAGAACCTGTCCCTCGTATGAAGCAAACTCCTCGTAGTTGTTAATGATAAGCTTTTCCATTTTGTCTTTATACTTTATTCTTTATACTTTACATTTTACAGACCCTCTAAATCCCCCTTAAAGGGGGACTTCTTTTCGCGAATCAGCTCTCTCCCTATGCAGGGAGAGCGGGGAAAGGGTCTTTATTTCTCTTGCTTTGTTGCACCAGTCTGACCGTCAGTCTTCTTGGCCTTATCAGAAGATTTTGCGTCCTTATCGCAAGCCTTCTTATCGCATTTCTTGTCTTTCTTGCAGCAGTCCTTCTTCTCGCACTTCTCAGTCTTGTTCTTATTATCGCAACAAGATTTCTTATCATCCTGTGCATTAGCCACAAGAGCCATCATGGCAATGAGGCCAAGTATTAATGATTTCTTCATTTTTTGATTCTATTTGTTGTTTAACTTTTGAATTTCTCTGCAAAAATACTAATAAAACGCCGAATGTCAAAGATTAAGTACATTTTTTAATGATTTCATCATCATTTGTAGGTATTTTTTCCTCTGATATGCTAATATTTCATACCTACTTATTGAAAATAAGTCGATTTTTAGTAATTTTGCATTCGATGACACTAAAAGAACTTCATATCGGACAATCAGCAACCGTTACGGCAGTGGGAGGTAGCGGTTCACTTCGTCAGCACTTCCTTGACATGGGACTTATCCCTGGAGCAGTTGTTAAACTCAAGAAGTATGCCCCAATGGGTGATCCTATGCAGCTCACCATTCACGGTTATGAACTCACCCTTCGTCTTGCTGATGCGGATAAGATAGACATCACCCTTGATGTGCCTGCTGTTGATGAAGAAGAAGAGCCACGTCTCATTTCAGGTCATCACCCGGGTATCGGAGAGCCGGGCATCTACCACGATCCTACCCATGCCCATCCACTTCCAGAGGGAGAGTTATTAACATTCGCCCTTGCAGGAAACCAGAACTGTGGAAAAACCACGCTTTTCAATCAGCTTACAGGTGCTAACCAGCATGTAGGCAACTTCCCGGGCGTTACCGTTGACCGTAAGAGCGGAGCTATCCGAGGACAGAAAAACACCGAAGTCACCGACCTTCCAGGCATCTATTCACTCTCTCCTTACACAAGTGAGGAGGTGGTAAGCCGTAAGTTCATTCTTGAAGAGAAGCCTAAGTGTATCATCAATATCGTTGACTCCACCAACATTGAGCGTAATCTCTACCTCTCCATGCAGCTCATGGAACTTGGCATTCCTATGGTTCTTGCCCTGAATATGATGGATGAATTGGAGGGAAACGGTGGATACGTCCATGTCAATGAGATGGAATCTATGCTCGGCATCCCTGTCGTGCCAATCTCAGCAGCCAAGGGCGAGGGTATCTCAGAACTTGTGGAGCATGCCATGCATATTGCCACCTATCAGGAGGTACCAGCCATTCAGGATTTCTGCTCAAAAGAAGAGCATGGAGGTGCTGTGCATCGCTGTCTGCATGCCATCATGCACTTGATAGAGGATCATGCCAAGCGTGCTGATATCCCTATCCGCTTTGCCACTTCAAAGCTCGTAGAGGGTGATAACCTCGTCATTGATGCCCTTAAGCTTTCGCAGAACGAGCGAGAGACCATAGAGCATATCCTCTGTCAGATGGAGGAGGAGCGAGGACTTGACCGTGCCGCTGCTATGGCTGATATGCGATTCTCATTCATTCAGAATATCTGCAAGAAATCGGTTACTCATCCTCATAAGAGCAAGGAACACTACCGTTCCGAGAAGATAGACGCTGTACTCACAGGTAAATATACCGCTATTCCCGCGTTTTTAGGCATCATGGCGGCAATTTTCTGGCTTACCTTTGATGTTATAGGCGGAAGCCTCCAAGAGCTGTTAGAGGGCGGAATAGAGTGGTTCACCGAGATGTCGGATAATGCGATGAAATCGTGGGAAGTGAATGAAATAGTCCGTTCGCTCATTATCGATGGTGTCTATGCCGGCGTGGGAAGCGTGGCAAGCTTTGTGCCTATCATCGTCACCCTGTTCTTCTTCCTCTCCATGCTTGAGGATTCAGGCTATATGGCGAGAATTGCCTTTGTAATGGATCGTCCTTTGCGTAAACTCGGTCTTTCCGGCCGTTCCATCGTGCCATTGCTCATAGGATTCGGATGTTCCGTACCATCTGTTATGGCAAGTAGAACACTACCTTCAATGCGCGACCGTAAGATAACGATAATGCTTACGCCTTTCATGTCATGTACGGCAAAGCTCCCTATCTATGCATTCTTCTGTGCTGCTTTCTTCCCTGATAACGCTGCCCTTGTCATGGTGGCATTGTACCTTCTCGGTATCATCGTGGGAATCGTCGTGGCACTCATCCTGAAGAAGACATTCTATCGCGGTAATCCTGTTCCTTTCGTTATGGAGTTGCCAAACTACCGAATGCCGTCTGCACGCTCTACTTTGATGCTCCTTTGGGAGAAGAGCCGTGACTTCCTTCAGCGTGCCTTCACCGTCATCTTCATGGCGACAATCGTTATATGGTTCCTTCAGTCGTTCGGTTTCCACCTTCAGCATGTGGAGAATGCCGATGACTCTATCCTTGGCATAGTGGCTGATTTCGTATCTCCAGTCTTTGCTCCACTCGGATTTGGCGACTGGCGCGTATGTACAGCCCTTGTGGGCGGCTTTATGGCTAAGGAGAGTGTAGTAAGTACTCTCACCGTACTTTTCGGCGCAGGAACGTCAATAAACGCTATTTTGGCGGTTTCATCGGCAGTATCATTGCTCGTGTTCTGCTTGCTCTACACTCCTTGTGTGGCTGCAATAGCTTCAATCCGCAGGGAAATAGGAAAGAAATACGCTGTTGCCGTTGTCTTTGGCCAGTGTGCCATTGCCTATGTGGTAGCGTTGCTTGCATATTGGATATTCTAAACGAAAATTGTAAGTGAATAGTGAATAACGAATAGATAATAATACTTAATACTGGTTAATGCCCTTGTGTGAACAGCGTTCTGGTGGCCACCAGTATTTGTATTATTCACTTTTCACTATTCACTCTTAACTTTTGAAAATGAACCTCGTCAGTATCATAATCCTATCTGTCGTCATTTTGGCGTTTGTCATGGTTGCATACTCTTATTTCAAGGGCAATCATGGCAAGAAGAGCTGTTGCGACACAGGTGACGGTAATGGCAAGAAATGCGACTGCGGAAACTGCAACGGCTGTGGGTTCCACTGAACCCTTAATCTTAAATCTCTAACCTCTAATCCCTAATCCCTAACCTCTCCACTCTAACCCCCAACCTCCTCCCCTCATTCGTCCCTTCCGGATTGGGACTTGAAGCGGTTTTGATACGGACCTATATCGGATTTACTACCTTCAGCGTTGGCCATGCGCCTAATGATATTTTTCACTCTTCACTTTTCGTTCTTCATTTCACACACCCCTCTATTTACTTATACTTCAAAATCGAAAAAAAACAAGGGCAAAACGCAACTTTTTTTTCATATTCTTGAAAATTTCAATTATTTCAATTATTTCAATAAAAAAATGGACACACACATTTTGCCTTGAAGAAAACATGGACATTAAGTACTAATATCTATATATATTTATATATAAATATATATAGATATTAGAGGGTAAATCGTGTGATAGGGTATGCCCAAATTTAATTGAAATAATTGAAATAATTGAAATCGCGGGGCTATTTTTTCCTGAAAGAGTTGACTCTGCCATCTGAGAAACATGACAGCTTTCGCTGAGTTGGTTGACCCTTTTTCTGGTAATGTTGACTTTTTGCTGATATTATTGACTTCCCCGTCTTAAGAAAACTATGAGCCTCGCAACCATTTATGACAACGAAATTTCCTGCAAGATTTAAATATTTTCCTGTTTTTCTTTTAATTAATAAGCGAAATTTGTAATAAATTGATTTTTAACGGCGTCAAATGTAATAAATATATCAATAAAGTCGTTATCATATCGAAAAAATACTAATAAAAAAATGAAGAAATCATTTATCTTATTTGCTCTTGCATGTTCTTTCGTAGGAGCAAGTGCCCAGACGGGTAAAGGCTATGACCGCGCTAACATGAATCTTAGCGTGAATCCTGGTGATGATTTTGTGGAGTATGCCACAGGTGCATTCATCAAGAACAATCCACTACGTCCAGACCAGACGAGTAACGGCTCTTTCGTTGATCTCTATGAACTTAACCAGAAGCAGATCAATGAGCTTATCCTTCAGTTTGCCAACAGTCCTCAGGAAAAGGGCTCTCTTGGTCAGAAGATAGGCACACTCTACAACCAGATGATGGACTCTGTAGGTCGTGACAAGAAGGGTTATGAGCCTATCAAGCCTATCCTTGAGCGTGTACGAGCTATCAAGGATCGTAAGGAGTATGTGCGTGTATGCTCGGACATCGACCGTAAGGGCGGTAGCACTCTGATGCTCGGTCTTGGTGTTGGTGCAGATATGCGTCAGGCCGACCAGAACATTGTGGGTATAGGTCAGGCAGGTCTTGGACTTGGCACTCGTGACTACTATTTCAACGACGACCCTCAGACAACGGCTATCCGTGAGGCTTATAAGCAGTATGGCAAGTCAATGTTCATGCTCGTAGGCTATGATGAGGCTACAGCACAGAAGAAGATGGATGCTGTGTATGCTATTGAGAAGCGTCTTGCAGAGCCTTGGTATAGTCAGGTAAAGCTCCGTGACGTGAATGCTAACTATCATAAGATGTCATTCCAGGAGTTGGTGCGTGATTTCCCTGGCATTGACTGGACTACTGTATTCTGGGTTTCAGGTTTCCCTGCTTTCGATTATGTGGATGTAGGTCAGCCAGAGCCTATCCATGAGGTAGAGAAGATATACGCAGACACCCCACTTGAAGACCTCAAGAGCTATGCAGAGCTGAATGTGATAGGTCATGCAGCAGGCCTTCTGTCTGCTGATTTCCGTAAGGCTCAGTTTGCTTTCCGCAGGGTGTTCAGCGGACAGCAGCAGGACGACCCAATGTGGAAGCGTGCCACAAACCTTGTGAATAGCGTTATGGGTGAGCCTATCGGTAAGATGTACTGTGAGAAGTACTTCCCAGAAAGCTCAAAGAACCGTATGCTTCAGCTTGTTCATAACCTCCAGACAGCCCTCTCACAGCGTATTGATGAGGCAACATGGATGAGTGCAGAGACAAAGGCACAGGCAAAGGATAAGCTTGAGAACTTCATCATCAAGATTGGTTATCCTGACAAGTGGAAGGACTTTTCAAAGCTTGAGATCTCAGACACTCTCAGTCTTGCTGAGAATATTGACAATGTGAGTGAGTTCTTCCTCCTTGAGGAGCTTCGCAAGAAGGTGAACAAGCCTGTTGACAAGTCAGAGTGGCTTATGACTCCTCAGACTATCAACGCTTATTACAACCCTACCACCAACGAGATTTGCTTCCCTGCAGGAATTCTCCAGCCTCCTTTCTTTGATCCAGAGGCTGACGATGCCTTGAATTATGGTGCTATCGGCGGTGTCATCGGTCATGAGATGTCACATGGTTTTGACGATCAGGGAAGTCAGTTTGACAAGACTGGTAATCAACGTAACTGGTGGACTGAGCAGGATAAGAAGAACTTCGATCAGCGCACACAGGTTCTCGTTGACCACTTCTCAACTATAGAGGTGATTAACGGTAAGAAGGTGAACGGAAAGCTCACTCTTGGCGAAAACATCGGTGATAATGGTGGTTTGAATATCGCTCTTCGTGCTATGCGTAATACCGGTAATACCGCTGTAATCGACGGTTTCACCGCAGATCAGCGTTTCTTCCTTGGCTGGGCTCGCGTATGGGCAGGCACAAGTCGTCCTGAGTATCGGGAGATGCTCATCACGATGGATCCACACTCTCCAGAGTTCGCACGAGTAAATGGCGCTCTTCCAATGATTGACGATTGGTACACTGCCTTCAACATTAAGAAAGGCAAGCTCTTCGTTCCTAAGAAGAAGAGGGCGCATATCTGGTAAAGAGAACCCTCAACCCCCCAAGGGGGAGTTTATAATAGTATTGCCGCTCATAGGATATCCACATAGGAACCTATGAGCGGCAATCTGTTATTTTCAAACGCAAAGACGCTGAGGCACAAAGCTTTATTTATGATAATTAGAGATTATATCTTAGCGTTTGTATGTAATCCCCAATGGTTAGAAATACATTCTAAATACTCCCCCTTGGGGGGGGCTGGGGGTCACTTTCCTAACACTTCATCCAGATACTCATAGAATTTAGGGTCTTCTCCGACTATTGTCTTTGCTATCTTTCCCTCCGGATCAACGAGAATCTTTGTTGGGAATCCCTGAATCTGATATTTCTTTAAGATTTCATAAGAGTCTTTTGGGTTATAGACGTGTTTCCAAGGCAAGTTCAGATTCTTGACTGCATTCTTCCATTTCTTCTCAGGATCGTTGCAGTCAACGCCTAAAATCTCCAGCTTATCGGAGTATTTCTTATAGTATTCCTTCATCATAGGCATACCTTTTATACACCAGCCACACCATGAACCCCAGAAATCTATGATTACGTACTTTCCTCTCAGACTTGACAGAGACAATGGCTTGCCATTGATGTCATTGAGAGTGAAGTCTGGTGCCATCTGGCCATCGGCAATACCTTCCTGATTGTCGTTTGCATCAGATACAGCCTCTGTTTGGATGTCTTTCTGCTCATCAGCTGCAGAGTTGTTGTGACGAGCATCACAAGCACAGCATATTACTGCACAAGCGAGAGAGATAAAGATTTTCTTCATTAGTTATTATTCTTATTCGTTAAAGTGATTAATAATAATAACGTATGAGAACACATATTTGTGACGCGGATATAGTTAATATTCCCTAAAATATGCATGTAATAGTAGTAATTCCAAGATTTTGAGCTACTTTTGCATAAAACAAATACATAATATGCGGATTCCTCTGATTGTCATATCATTACTGCTATCTCTTCCAGGTATTGCCCAGAAATATCCGGGAGGTAATATGTATAGTGTGCCTACCCGTCAGAAATACGAGTTTATGCGCAATCTCCCTGTCTATGCCGACAGCTTGCTTGAGGATCTGAAATACCCTCTTGCATGGGGAAACTGCGATATCACCGACTTTGACGAGTGGAGGAGGGTAGCCCGACAGAAGGTGTTCGACTGTATGCTCATGCCACCGCCTCCTCCGGGAGATTTTGGCGTAACCGTAATACGTGAAGAGCAGAGGGATGGATATAAAGCCCGTCAGATAGAGATAAGGCTGTCACGCTATTATACCGTTCCTGCCATTATTCTCATACCTGATGGTAAAGGACCTTTCCCTGCTATCAACTGCCTTCACGATCACGGAGGACATCTTTTCATTGGTAAGGAGAAGATGATTCGTCCGTTTGAACCAGATCCCGACTCACTTGAGTGTAACAATCCTGTGGCTCTTGAAGATAGTGTGGTGCTTGAAGATGCAGAGAAATGGGTTGAGGAATTGTATGAAGGACAGTTTGTAGGCGATTATCTCGCCCAGAAGGGCTATGTCGTATTTAGTTCCGATGCTCCTTTGTGGGGCGAGAGAGGTCAGAAAGAGGGGGCTCTCCGCAGTAAGTTTGATATGATATGCGGAAATATGATGATGTACGGCATAGATCTCTCTGCCTATATGACCTACGATGATATTGCATGTACCGACTATATCGCCACACTACCATACGTTGACCCAAATAGAATAGGCTGTGTGGGCTTCTCTATGGGCGGATATCGCTCTTGGTTGCTTGCAGCCCTTAGTGATAAAATCAAGACGGCTGTGTCCGTTTGTTGGATGGTAACAACTCAGGAACAGATGTCGTTCAAGTACTCCCGTACGGAGAATGGTGGTTTTGCCAACTGTTTCCCGGGACTTCGCCGTTGGTTGGATTATCCGCATATAGCCAGTCTTGCATGTCCTAAGCCTATGCTTTTCATAAGTGGTACGAAAGATAAGCTCTTTCCTCTTAATGGCGCAAACAGGGCATTTAGTATCATGCACAAGGTGTGGGATAGTCAGGGAGCCGTCAATAACCTTCAGACGGAGATGTGGGATATTCCCCACAGTTTCGGTAAACCTGTTCAAAGACGCGCCTTGGAATTTTTCAAAGATCATTTATGATTTTTCTGCCTATTCTTTAGAGAAAAAGTGTGTTTTTTACGCTAAAAATACTCTTTCTTTGTCAGAAATTATACCTAAAATTTGAGGAAATTTCCAACATTTCATGGTATAAATACAAACATTTAGAAAAAATCACGAATTTTTTTATTTTTCTGTTTTTCTTCTTTTCTTTCCTGAAAAACTGCAAAAATACCGATGAAACCGCAATTTTTACAAAAATGCAATTGTAAAAAAGAATAGTGCAACTTTGTAAAAAGTGTTGCATGATCGAAATAACAAACTTTATGGAACAAATTAATTTGTGAAAGTTAGTTTTTTTACCTACTTTTGCACTCGGAAATAAGTGTAATTTTTATGAAAGAGACACATTTTTGATGTCTAAAGGGGAAAATAAAATAAAAGGTCAAAATCGAGTTGTGAAACTAGGTTTGACCTTTTATTTTGCTTTTATATAGTTTTTACTAAATCTGTTCTCAATTTAAATAACGTGAATTCAACCAAGTTAAGTGCTACGCTTGACTACATTAGTTATCCGTGACTTGCGTAGCTTGATGAGCCTTGCGAATAATTTTCCATGAAACTTTAGTAAGGCGGTCGAAGTGAAAGCCATTTTTTATTTAAAAGATAAGTATTAATGATAAATTCGTGAACCTTCACACAGTGGATAAAAGATTATGGCAATTCGTCGAACTCACGTTATATACTAATTATCTTATTGGTTGAAGATTGGTAAGATTGGTAATTATTGTCAGTTCAAGCACCAGAGGTGCTATTATAACATGTGTTTTTAAAACAGTTATTATCAATTCTGTCGCATTATGCGCGTCCATTATGTAATTAGGCGTTTTATAACTAATTCACAATAAGTTTGTTGGTCTATTTTTCCAGATGTTTGGCAGAAAGGTACACGATAAAAAATTTTTTATACTAAAACAGAAATTTTTTCAGATTTTTTTACTTTTATTTCGAAATAAATACTTAATTTTGCACTCGATAAATAAGGTAATGGTTTAATTATTACAAAAAAAATACACAGAAAAGAAAAATCCTTTAGGGATCAAAAACAGAGATATGTGGACAGGTAAGTTTTCAAGGAAAGCAATTGTTGTGTCTTGTGCTATGTTAGTGCCATTTTGTGGACTAATGGCTCAAGATGAGAATGTTTATACCGCAAAGTATAAATTTAATTACGAATCAGATATAGTAACATTATCTGCTATTTCTGAACCTGTAGGTACAGGTTTCAGTTTGTCTGGCAACTATAATAGAGCAGGGTCTAATATATTTCGTGATTGGAGGGATCGTGTTTATTTGGATAAGGATAATGTTGGAACAGTAACTTTTACTAATTTCAAATATGAGGTAAAGTCTGTTGATTTCAATGTTATGACAGAAATATTGCATGGTAACGCTACAAATATAACAACGACGCTTATAGATTTTAAGGATAGTATTACACTCTCTACTTCATATAATCTTGATGTTAAACTATCGTTCAAAAATATATCCTTTATAAACGGAGGATTTTCATCAAACTTGGTAGGTTTGAAAAGTATGTCGATGAAACAGTTGAACGATAATACTGTTTACTATCAGGGAAAAGATAACAACACAACTCCAACCTTCACGATTTCATATTATAAGCCAAGCGTGAGTTTCAAGAGTTCTATGTCAAGTGAAATAAAATTAGGACAAACTCTTGATGTTACGCAATTATATACTATTAGTCATAAAGGGGCTTTTAACTTTACTACAACATATAAAAGTAGTGACACGAATATCTTCACAGTTGACAAAAATAGTGGAGTGATAACTCCAAAGAATCTTGGAAAGGCAAATATTACAGTTACTATTACTGATGGTGAGGTAAAAAAGACAGCCACAAAGGAAATTCAGGTAGTGGCTCCTACTCTTAATCAAGATCAGTATTTGGTAAATTTAAAATATAACGATGGAACAGATAGAGGCGAGACTGTAATAGTTACGTATCGTAAGGATATGCCGACAGTTACCCCTCCAACAAGAAAGGGTTATACGTTTGATGGCTATTGGGACAATCAAACAAACGGCATGGGCAAGCAGTATTATAATAAAAAAGGTTCAAGTGCTGCAATATGGGATAAGAAATGGAAAGATATCCTCTTTGCTCATTGGGCACCTAGGACATATACTGTGACATTTGATTTGAATGATGAATCACATGAAGCCATATTTCCAGATAATGTGATTGAGGAAAACAAAGACAGAAAAATAACAATCACAAATGATGGAAAGATGAATGTGAAATTCGTTTATGGAGAATCAAAAGATAACAGTATCGACTTGTCAGTACCAAAGAAACCTGGATATGAGATGCTGGGTTGGTATGATGATAATGATGACTTGATTGTTACTATTGATAGTAAAAATCGCCATGCATATATTACTGATGTCAATGACTATTGGCAAATGGATGGTAATAATATGAAATGGAATTATACAAAGAATCTTGTCTTGAAAGCTAAGTACAGATGCAAATATACTGTTGAGCAAAAGAGTACAGGTGCAATCATTAAGTTTGGAACTGCTGAGAAAAAGGAAATTGTGGAACCAAAATCAGATTGGTTGTCGTCTGTAGTTAGTGACTTGGTTGGTGCAGCCAAGGAGATTGGCACTAAGGAGAATCCTGTGATGGCATTTGATTTGAGGAATAGTACAAATGTCTGGAATGGTGATGGAAGCTATGAGTGCCAGTTGGTCATGAAATCTCTGCAAGGTTTGGATTATATATCTCCAAATGTACTGGTTTACTTCAATGAGAAGTCATATTCTGCAGATCAGTGTAACAATGCTATCTTAAGTAACTATACTTGTCCAAAGCTCTATGTAACTGACAGAGCACCTATCAAGGTTCCATACGCATTCAAGGCTGATAATGCTTTGTATGAGCGTAACAAGGACTACTCAAGCGAGGATGCTGCTAAGGCACAGGCTGCAAATTCCCAGTGGGGAACTCTTTGTCTGCCTTATCCTATCAGAAATAATGCTAATAATGTAAAGTTCTATAAGTTGGCAGGATTTGAGAAAAGTGTCATGCACTATACTCCAATGAATGTGGATGTTATTCCTGCAAATACCCCAGTACTCTACAAGCGTCTGGAGGGTGTAGGCTCAGAGGTTAAGATTAAGGAAGCTGGTGTAAATGTTCCAGTGAACACATCATATTCCACAAATCCGGGTTCTTCATTAGACTCTTGGCAGTTCATAGGAACTCTCACCACAAAGATATTCTGTGGTAAGGATTATGATAACAAGAAGGTTCCTGCTGGTGCTGAAAAGATGGACGGTTCTAAGGAAATCTACTATTTCAAGCAGGATCAGTTCACACACCTAGCTAATAAGGGTAAGGTGACAATGCTCCCTTATCGTGCATACTTCACAACAACAGCGGCTAATGCGAAGTTTACCACCTTCTCTATAATAGCAATAGATGAGGAAGGTGCCACGGATATAACCAACCTGATTGACAATGATGCAGAGGGTAATGGCAAGATATATGACCTCAATGGTCGCAGGGTGATGCTGCCTGTAAGCGGTCACCTCTATATCGTCAATGGAAAAAAGAAAGTGTATTAAGAAAGATATGTAATTTTCAACCGTTTCGTTAGCCAAATAACCAAAACCAGTGCTTGCATTGGTTTTGGCTTGGCGAGAGAAATGTAAGATGTAATTCAAGTAAAGAAATGATTTTAAGGAAAGTGTATAATGCCCCAATCGCAGAGAGATTCGCGATTGAGGAAGATGGTAGATTGCTCGAGAATTCTTTCCAGATAGGAGAAGGAGAAGAGGACTTTGGTGAGTCAAAGCCCATCGGAGGATTCACCTTGGAGAATGATTCTGAGGATATTTACTCAAATCAGATATGGCATGATTAAGTGATTTTTGCTTGCACTCCTTTTGGTTATCCGGAAGAATGTTCGCAAGATTGAAAACTATTCTGAACACGGAAGGCACGAAAGAAACGAAAATAGCACCTTGCGGTGCTGGTGGCTTTCCAGAAAAATTACGACGATGACCAGAAAATTTGATTCAGGAAATTAAAATTTTCTGATAATTTTCTTAAAATTTTTGTTCCGAAAACAGCAGCTTGCTGCTAAAATAACAAAGTTTTTAGTCGTCGAATTTACGTTCTTAACGAAACACGTAAAAAGAGCGCAAGCGAAAGATCACTATAATCTGTGCGATTTGTGTCTTTATGCAATCGAAAAATTGTGTAGCCACACGAAGTTAATATAAACAACTAATATTCATATACTTGAGAAATTATAAAAGTGAGAAGGGAAGATGGATTTTGTATTGTGGAAATAGCAAAATACAATGTTTTTTAGTTAAAAAGAAGATTTTTTGAGCTAAAAGAACAATTTTTTTTGATTTTTTTAATAATAAATCGGATTTTTTTTTGTATATTTGCAACACAGAAAAGGACATTTATTTCCAGTGCTTATTTTTGTAATTAATACAGTGAAAAAACATTTAAAAAGTTTTACAGATATGAGAACACGTAATATTTTTAGGTATTTAATAGCTATTATAATAGCTTTAGGTACAACGGCTAATGCCATGGCGCAACAGAGGAATCTGAAGATATACTTTAATCAGTACACTGGTGCTACTGATAATAATGGTAATCTTATACCTCCTATATTGTTAGTTACGGATGATAATAGTGCTTATGATATTCCTGCTGGTGTAACAGTATCAGCACAGGGTGTGGCTTGGGCAAAAGATGCTCGTTTCTTTGAGTGGATAAGCCAAGATGTTAATGACAGACTTCTTGCTGATTATTTAAGAGATGAGAATGGCAATTATTACACTGATAATAAGGGTAATATATATAAGAAGGAGTCTCACATGAAACTGAACTTTACGAATTTCCCTTATGAGGTAAATATGATTCAATGGAATAAGATGAATGACCTTCTGTCTGGTAGTATTACGGATTTCTTTAAGAACTACGGTATTACTACGACTTGTTTTCCAGTATCAGGCAATGGTTTTTCACATAGTGAAGAGCATTGGGCTATGAATTTATTCACTCATAATGCTACTTTTTCCCAAACAGACATACCTTGGAAGAAGGAGAATAATAAGAACGTTGTTCTTAACGGATTGACATCTTTTGAGATTAATGAGGCATACGATACTAAAATTGGAATTGGTAATTGGACTTGGATAGATTTGGGATTATCAGAGCTTAGTAACAAGTGCCGTACTTTTATCAAGGCAGGCTGGAACGGACAGGAAGGTACAGCTTCTAACATAAAGGATAGTGATAATAGTAATTGGGCATTTAAGGTACAGTTCACTTTACCTGATATCCGTATGCGTTGTTATAATACAACAACAGGTGTAGTGGATAATAATATCATAAAAGGTCAGCCTGGTGGTACTTATATGCTTAAGGGATATATTACAGCTCATGCTGGTGCAGTTGTTCCTACTGAAAATCCTAAAAATCCAGAAGATTTTCATTTTGAATATGAGGCGGATGAAAGCAAAATGGTTGTTCGTCGAATGTCTGGTGTCATAGAACAAATAAAGGTTACAGGTGATATTCCTGTAACTGTAAAATTGATGCGTGGTGAGAGATTGGTTTGTTCTTATCCTCAGACAATTCATGTATATTCAAATGATCCAGCTAGACCAGAAATTGCTATAGGTTTTTTAAATGCTAATAAGGGTTATGATATTACTGTAGGTGATGAAAATGCACAGATAAAGGGATATATTATGGCAAATGGTGATAATATAACTTTGACTGATGCTACTGGCTATCATTTTGAATTTTCAGAAGATAGTAATGGTGAGATAATAGATCTCGACCCTCTTACGGGTAAGATTACCGCCAAAAAGGAAGGTGATGTAGTTGTAAGTGCAGTATTGAAGAATGGTACAACCATAAAAAGTAATACCTCATCTTATACACTTCATGTCTTTGCTCCAAATGAAGGATTGGATTGGCATCGTGTAACTACTTATTATATAAATAATAATAGTAATAATAATTGGCATATTCAAAATAGCACAAGAAATACAAATGATTATAATACGGAATGGACTTATGATCATGAATGGAAAAAAATAGGCTTAAAGACTAATATCTCCATGTGGGAGAATAGTCAGCAAAGTACGGAATGGAAGCAAATAACAGGTTTCAAAACAATTGCTGATGCTAACCTTTGGCGTGTAATATGTCAGAAGGTTGGGCTCGATGTTAAGGTTCCAAAATACTCTGATGTACAGTTTACTTATACCTTGGCAGGTAACGTAAATTGTCAGGGAGGTATGAATTATGGTTTTGAGGTAAAGGATTTAGGTGTTGTAACATCATCTCAAGCTGATACAAAGATAAAAACTATTTTTTGGAATGCTGATGGTAATGTAGCTTCATCTGGAGCGTACCAATCAAATCCAGTATTACCAACGATAATACTGGCTGGTGCAGGTAGAAATTCTGTAAATCATGTAGATGCAAAAACAGATATTAGTTTGGAAAAAAGCAATGCAAATGGTGCAGCTCCTATAACGGATACACACTATCTTGCGATAATGTCATATCTGGGAATAAATAATAATAATAAAGGTGATGCAGCCTTTGGATATAAAGGAATTCCTACATATACTTATCATGCTACCATTACTTATTACAATAACGATGGAACAGGTAATGTTTGGGAAACACAAACTTTTACTTCAACGAGTAAGACAGAAACCAAGCAGATGTATAGTGGTAAACATAATTTAACTCGTAATGGATATGAGTTATTAGGTTTCAGTACTAATCCAGAGGCTACAACTCCTGAATACAAGATAACAATAGATAAGCAAAATGGATTATATATTGTAGAGGGTGACTTCTGTCCATACGATGCTGAGAATGGCGGTGGTAAGGGACCTGTAAGTCTCTATGCTGTTTGGAGTAAGATTCCTGATATTGTTACACTTGATCCACAAGGTGGTACAGGTGGTAATACTCAAACGACTGCTATTTATGGTCAGAAATTGCCTAATGGCTTGGAAGCTCCAACAAAGGAAGGTTATGAGTTCAAGGGCTATTACAGCAGCCTTAATCAGGAATGGGCAGAGTCTATTGGTCAAGACTATGATGGTAAACAATACTATGACAAGGACATGAATGGTGTAGAGCCTTGGGATAAAACACAGGGTGGCACTATCTATGCTCATTGGGCACCTAAGACATATATCGTAACATTTGACGGAAGTAAGAGTGCCGTTGTGCCAAAGCAGATGCAATATGATAATGGCAACCTTCCTTTTAGTGATGTTATTTATAACTCTGAAGGTGTTGTAAAGATCTCATTCACCTATGGTTCACAGTGTCCAAGCCAGATTACCAATGGTAAATTCAAGAAGGCTGGTTTCAAGTTAGTTGGCTTCTATGATTCAAATAACGTGCTGGTTGCTACAGTAGATTTGGATAATCCTAGTGACCGTAATATCTATTTTAATGAGAGTAGCGGTTATTGGACAAAAAAGAATGGCAATTTAGTATGGAATTGTACTCATGACGTTGACCTGACAGCGAGATATGAACCAAAGTACACAGTAAGGGATGGTGATATCATTGACTTTGGTACAGAGTATCTGGAGGTTGGAATAGACTGGGAAAACAGTATGGTTCATGATTTGCTTGGTGCAGCTGAGGCTGAAAAAGAAGCAGGTAGGATTTCAAGTACCAACCCAGTAATGGTATTTGACATTAGGAATGCAAGGTATCTGGATGGTTCTTCTAAGAATTCAAGTAATCTTATGGTTCCATTGAGGGATAAGGATTTCATCTCCCCAAATCTCTTGGTTTATTTAGGAGAAGGAGCTTATAACGTCATAGAGAATGAGATAGAAACTGATGGTAAATGCCCGGGACTTGTTGTAACAGACAGATTCCCAATCAAGATTCCTTATGCATTTAATGCTTCAAAAGCTTCTTACGCTCGTGATGCTAATGTGGCAGCTAATGATTCTGCAAAGGTACAGGCAGAGAACTCTACTTGGGGAACTCTATGCTTGCCTTACCCAACCAAGAACAACACGAATGGTGTGAGGTTCTATGAGCTCAAGAGCATGACAAACAACTATATGGAGTTTAGTGAAATGCCAAAGGATACAATTATTCCTGCAAACACACCAGTTCTTTACAACCGTACTGATGGTGGTGTGGGCTCACAGGTGAAGATAGATGAACTGAATGTTGAAGTTCCAATTAATTACACATCAGTGACAAATGATTACATGCCAGTGACAAAGTCTTATTCTTATGCTGATGAATCAATTCACGATTGGGAGTTCAGAGGAAATTTGAAGACAACAGTATTCTATGGTAAGGGTTATGTTGGTCTTCCTTCAGGTGCACAGATTCTTCCTGGTGATGTATATTACTTCAAGCAGAATAAGTTCACATACCTGAATCCTAAGATGGAGAAAAATGGCAAGACCTATAAAGCTGCCAAGATGACTCTCTATCCATATCGTGCTTACTTCTATAGGAATACAGGAGGTTCTTATTATAGCTCAACGAAGGTTTCTGCATACTCAATCCTTGTAATTGGTGAGGATGGCACAACACTAGATATCACTAATGCTATCTTAGGCGATGGTGAGGGTGATGGCAAGATCTATGATCTGAATGGCATTCGCGTAATGCAGCCGGTTAAGGGTCGCCTCTACATTGTCAATGGTCAGAAGAAGGTTTACAGGTAATGCTATGATAAAGCAGCCCTGCTTTTAAGACCAGATATTTATGAATGAAAAATAAGTAATACCGTTCTCATATTCTGTTTAGCAGCGGCTACCGTTTTCAATACTTTGTTGATTTCTGGTAGCCGCTGTGATGTTTTTAACCATCAGAATCATGAAAAGCTTAAATTTTTGTAATATAATAGATGTTTTTTGGTCGTTTCTTACGTTTTTTGAAAAAAAAAAAGTAATTTTGTAGCCTAAATCTAAATATATGACTATACTTGACAGATTGGACGATATAATGCACTCAGCCATAATGGCGTTCTGCCTTATTTCCTCATTGTATTTTCTATTTCAAAAATGTGATGAGCAGGCACCAGTGCGTTTACGTCGTTCATTAGGAGCAGTTCTTTTAATTGTAGCTATTCAATCATCTTTCTACTTCATCGGTAGTTTCACGGGAATAGACATTATGGTAACTGACAAGAAGCTGGCGGTTCTTGTCAACCTGCTTATTGTGCCTTTCTGTCTTATGATGCTTACCGAGCTCACCCGAATGAGTGTGGTGACTATCAGGAAGGGATCTGTACATATAGGTGCAATGTTGGCTGTACTCATTATCTACTGCATCCTGAGAAATGTTGATCAGCAATATGCAGATGTGTTCTACTATATCACAATGGGTGAGCTGCTGATATATCTGGGAGTGTATGTAGTACGCTTTACAAAAGCAGCAAAGAGATATAACAAGACAGTTGCAGATGTATATGCCGACCTTGATGGTAGAAGTATCAACTGGCTTAACAGAATCCTCATCATGATGATGGTGTTTGTCTTGGCGTATGTTGTGCTGAAGATTGTATTGCATGGCTATTACGACAATCGTTTGGCAGGTATCGTGTTCTATCCTTTGAGCTTAATCGTGTATATAGCTCTCTCATGGAATGTTGACCAGATGCGTATGATTGAGTCAATACCTTATGGCGACGAGCAGAGGGCTGTTCTTGAGGAGAACGGCAACAATGACGATGATGAGGAAGAAGAAACTCATGTAGAGGGTAGGGAACTTACTGCCGAGCAGAAGGAATTCATGGAGCAGCTTGACACCGTATGTACTGAGGGTAATCTCTATAGTATGCATGGTATAACCCGTGAGGACGTTGCAAAGGCAATGATGACAAACCACATTCGCCTTACAAAGCTTCTCAAGGAGGCTACAGGACTCACTTTCAATGCCTATATCACAAAGATTCGTCTGGATCAGGCTGCACGTATGCTTCTTGAGACTAACGATACTATTGAGCAGATTTACTACACATGTGGCTATCGCACTCGTAGTACCTTTAACCGTGCATTTACAGATGCCTTCGGATGTACTCCAAAGGAATACAGAAGTAGGACAGAGCATTAATTTACAAGCATATAAACATATTCTAACAGCAATCATCTTATGATGGTTGCTGTTTTTTGTTGGAAACATTTCATTTAATGCGAATTCGTTGAACTCACGTAAATGATAAATTTTTCGGGATAAATTTGCACGAAAAAGATAATTTTATTACCTTTGCATTTGCAATTGTGTATAATATTTATAAATGACGGATTATTATAGTATGAAAAGGCCTATTTTAGGTTTCATAATGCTTTTCCTTATAAGTACTGTATGCCATGCACAGGGAAGGACTGCTGTAGGGCAAGAGGAGACTGCGCCAGAGTTTCATATAGACACAGCTTTGGTTGTAAGGATGCGTTATGTCGCTAATACCGTAGGTCCTACTATGATACACTTTGCTGATTCCATTGCTATGCTTCATGGAGGTAAGGTGACACCTGTAAATTATAAATCATTCAATAGTACTATTCGCAAATGCAATCAGGAAAAGGTACAGGCAGATGAAATCAACGACCTTGTACGCTGTACTATAGCCTGTCCTTACGATTCTTTACATTCCATGATAACTGATTTGATACAGACAGCCAAGAAGAAGGGAATGTTTAAGAAATACAAGCATCAGTCATATCTTGACCGTGGATATTGGGGAGATATGATCATACTCAATCATGGTATGGTAACCTCAGAGATTCAGGTAAAGTCATTCTATATGGCATATGCCAATCTAGATGTTAATATGGTAGATTTCCTTGGTGAGGATATATGTACCAAGATCAAGAATGAGACAGGTCTTGAATCGGGTATGAGCCATCATTATTACGAGATAATCCGTGATGTCACAGGCAAATATTCTAGGGAGGACAAGAATAAAGCCATAGAGGAGAACACGAAATATCTCCAGTGTTTCTGGGAAGATTACGAAAAAGGAACAAGGTTTTATTAAAAGACCCCTTTGACATTTAAAACGCAAAGACACAAAGATGCAAAGTTTTTATAATCTCCGCGTCTTTGTGTCTTTGCGTTTTTATAGAAAATCTAGAATATCCCCGTTGCCGAAACCAGCAGTATTGTGAGAAGCACAGGCACTACGTATCTGAGCATTATGATATAAAGTTTCTTACGGTGGAATTTGTATCCGTTCATTCTAATCTCACCAATTAACAGGCGAGGTTTAACCACCCATCCAATCATAATACAAGTACATATTGCAAGGAATGGCATAAGCACGTTGTTACTGATATAGTCGAAGATATCGAGAATCTGTGCTTTGGCTCCGTTTGGAAGGATGTATTCAAAATAGAGTTTGTTATAGCCAAGGCATACAACGATAGACCATATAAAGCCTGTTGTTGACATGATGATTACTGCCTTGCGTCTGCTCCAATCAAACTTATCCATAAAGCTTGCCACCGTTGCCTCCAATATAGAAACGGCGCTTGTGAGAGCCGCAAATGTAACGGTAAGGAAGAAGATAAGTCCAATGGCACGACCGCCAAACGTACCTAACGAATCAAACACCTTTGGAAGAGCCACGAACATAAGTCCAGGACCTGCGCTCATGCCCTCTGTGCCCATAAATACATACACGGCAGGGATTATCATCATACCAGCCAGAATAGCGATGGAAGTGTCGAAAATCTCGATTCTATCGACTGCCTTGCCTAGGTTCACGCTACGTTTCATGTATGATCCGTATGTCACCATAATGCCCATAGCGATAGAGAGCGAGTAGAAGAGCTGTCCTGTGGCATCAAGTGCTATCATCATAAACTTCTTCACGGTGAGACCTTCGAAATTAGGGATGAGATATACACCTACACCCTGAAGTCCTGTGCGTGTCACTCCGTTGGCATCAGTATGCGATATCGTAAGTGAATAAGCGCAGATGCCTATCACCATAAGCAGCAGTATAGGCATGATGATGCGAGAATAGCGTTCTATGCCTTTCTGCACACCTTTATATACCACATAAAAGCACATTACGGCAAAGACAGCCGTATAGATAATAGGCGACCACAAGTCAGATATGAAGCCTGTGAAATATCCGTCAGTTACTGGTGTATCGGCATTTTCCGCTATATATGTTGTGAGATATTTCAGCACCCAGCCACCTATCACGCAGTAGTAGGGATAGATGATATAAGGCACTATGAACGATAGATAGCCAATGAAAGCCCATTTCTCGCGGAAGAAGCGATAGGCGGTGAGCGGTCCCTGACGTGAACGTCTGCCTATGGCCACCTCGGTAATGAGGAGCGTAAAGCCGAAGGTTACGGCAAGGAGAATATAGAGCACGAGGAAGAGTCCGCCTCCGTCTCGTGCTGCAAGATAAGGGAAACGCCAGATATTGCCTAAGCCGACAGCGCTGCCAGCCGATGCAAGAACAAAACCAAGCGAACCGCTGAATGAATTTCGTGAATCTCCGTATGTATTATTATCCATGTATTTTCTATTGAGATGTTACCGGCTTGCAAAATTAATGATTTTTCCACAATTAACCAACAATTCCCGCTATTCATTCATCAAAAACTATGTTTTTGTTATATTTATTGTCTGCATAAAGCCGAATTATGCCCTGAAAGGGCAAGGATTGCAATAGCCTATGGTGGTTATAAGCTGTTTGATATGAAAACGCAAAAGTTTCTTAAAGAACACCATATTTGTGCAAGCAGATAATCCGAAACTCAATTATTATCTGTATCTTTGCAGCTAAAACTCACAAATATGAAAAAACTGCCTATATCAATATTCCTTTTCGTGATGCTTATGGTTGTTGTTTCGGCTATCACAAGCTACAAAACAACCTGCACACGTATATCCGAAGATGTAAACAATGCCTTGGCGCTTACAAAGTACCAAATGCCATGTGATGTGGTTTCTGCCGATACTATCCGCTGCTATCGCGATAACATCACTATTGCAGAGATCAAGGAAACGGCTTGTCTGGCTATGCGTACAATTCGCAAGGGAAATCGTCATGAAACGGAGCTTATTGCTGAGGCTAACTGCGATTTCTCCACCGTACTTATGCTCTCCGACCAGCGTGCGTCAGCATCGCTTATGCTTGTCGGCTTACTATGGCTTATCGGCAGTACCATCTATATTCGTCGTCATAAGCCCGAACTCATAGTGCAGGGCATTACCTACGGCGGACTGATATTCAGCAACGACAGGTTCAGCAACTCCACAGGCGAGCGAATCCACCTCACACCTATGCAGCACACTCTCTTGGAGATGTTCCTGAAGTCAGATGATCATACCCTCACAAAGCAGGAAATATGCAATCGTCTCTGGCCAAAGAAACCTGATGCCAACGATACTCTATATACTCTTATCCGTCGCATAAAGCCAATCATTGAGGCAAACAGCAACCTCAAGATAGAGTCAGACAGAGGCAAGAGTTATTCGCTTGAAATCAGGTAGAGGATAAACTATTATGAAAAGAAGAAACATCTTAATTTTATTCTTACTGTGGCTCATAATGATCAGAGTCTCAGCACAGACATATAGGATGTTTACTACCGAGAATGGATTGACGAGTAGTCTTGTAAATTATATCTTTGAAGATAGAAAAGGACTTATTTGGATAGCCACGGAAGATGGGCTGAACAAGTACGATGGTGTTAAGATAACATCATACAGGCACAAAGAGGATGATGATACATCGCTGGCAAGCAACTATGTGAGTACGCTAATAGAAGACGCACAGGGCAATTTGATTGTAAGTACATATAGTGGCTTGCAGATATACAGGCACGATACGGATGACTTTTCACCTATTGGGACCACTCCAAATGGTAAGCCATTGAAGGTAAACATCAACAGGTTGATGTTGGAGAAGGATGGTAGATTATATGGAACGGGCGATATTTCGTGTGAGATAAGGACAAAGGGGAAAAGCGGTATTGAGATTCTGCAAATGAATAAGCCGTACTTCTCAAATGATATTACAAATGAGTTTACAGAGAAACTAAACATACGTGCCACATTGCGATATGACGATAATCATTTGCTTTTAGGTACTGATGGCGATGGTGTGAAGCTATTCAATGAACTTCAGCACACATATATCGATTATCCACTTGATATTCCGAATATTCCGCAAAAGCTTCAGAAAGTTCATCACCTTATGCGTGACAGAAGCGGAAACCTATGGATAGCACTCTATCAGAAAGGCATTGTGATGATGTCAAGGCATAAGGGAATGTTCGGTTATATAGGTTCAAGAACATCTCAGAAGAATCTTATAGGCTCACATTGTGTGCAATCAATAGTAAAGAGCCGTAATGGAGGTATGTGGGTAGGAACTGATGGCGATGGATTGTACTATCTTGAAAGCAATAAGTCCCAGCACATATCAGAAGGGGTACCTCCTATAATAAATGCCGTAATGGAAGACTCAGAAGGTACACTTTGGATAGGTTCGTATGGCTATCCTTGCTATAGGCGGGTTAATAGCGTGTCAAGCAAGGTTCAGGGACTCCCCGATTTCCCCCGTGTCTTTTGCATCAAGGAAGACCGGCAGCAAAGAGTATGGATTGGTACTATGGGAAATGGTTTATACTGCTATGATCTAACCAAACACAGCATTAGGCATATTGACTATAAGGGAATGAATCGCTTTGTAAACTGCATTTGCATACTGTCAAACGGTGATGTCCTTGTAGGAACATTCAACGGCATATACAATATCAACAAGCATCAGAACCTATGTCCTAAGAAAATAGTATATACTATATATGAGGATACAAGAGGCAGATTATGGATTGGCACATCCGAAGACTTGACAATTATAGATAAAAACAGGCAAAAAACATATACCACAGCCGATGGAATGGGCTCAAATACGGTTTTCGCCATTTCTGAGGATGAAGAAGGGAAGATATGGTTCTCTTCAAACGCAGGACTCTCATGCTTTGATGAGCATGAAGGTGTCTTCACTAACTATTCGGTAAGAGATGGACTTCAAGGCAATGAGTTCTCAAAAGGTGCTGTTGTCAGGGATGATGATGGTACGCTTTGGTTTGCCGGAAATGAGGGCATAACGTATTTTTCATCAAGAAACGTCAGTCAGATAAGTTTCAATTTACACCCACGCATTACGGCTCTATATATCAATAACGAAGCTATCAATACAAAGACGCTTACTGGAGGAAAAGCCGTTATTGACAGTTCTATATTAGATTCCCGAAATTTCAGCATAGCATACGAGAATAATTCATTCAGCATAGAACTGTCAACCGTAGAGATTGACCGTCCCGCTGGATGCACATACTGCTATTCACTCGATAATGGTGAGTGGATATCCATTCCTGATGGCGGACATATTATTTCGTTCAGTAACCTTGATGCAGGCTGTCATTCTCTGCGTTATGCAGTGGAATATAACGGCAAGCGTTCTGAAGCAAAAGAGGCAAACATAGAAATCCGTCATCCATGGTGGGGAAGTATATGGGCTAAGAGCGTGCTGTGCCTTATAGTCGTTGCAATTGCTACATTGATATATTTCTGGATACGCAGCAAGGAAAAGGTCAAGGCACTTGCCTTGATATCACACAAGATACGTACTCCTATGTCGCTCATTATCAGTCCTCTTGTCCAGCTCATAGATAATGATCCTGACGAACAGCGACAAAAGACCTACAATCTTATGCTACATAATGCTCAGAGACTTCAGCATCTTGCAGCTCAGGCAACTGACGAAGAACCGATAGGACCAGTTCCTGGCATAGAATCAGAATACAATGTTTCAACCTACCTTCAGCAATCGCGCACCACAAGGCATCTCGTTATCGTAGAAGATGATGACGAGGTGAGGAAATATCTTTGCGAACAGTTTTCCACCGACTACCATATACATGAGGCGACAAACGGTAAACAAGCCTTGCAACTCATATTCGAGAAAAAGCCTGACGCAATAATAAGCGATGTAACCATGCCTCAGATGGATGGTATAACACTATGCCGAAAACTGAAGAAGAACATTCAGTTAGCCCATATTCCTGTCATTCTGCTTACTGCACGTGCCGATGAAGAAGCTACGCTTCAGGGTTTGGGCATAGGTGCAGACGCATATATTACCAAGCCATTCAACATAAAGATATTACGCCAGAAAATATCTAACCTCATACAGCTTCGCCAGCAGCTCCGCAATGTCTATCAGGGAAAGCAACTACAAGAGGATAAATTGGAAACAATTGAAGCAGAAGACTATGAAGACAAGCTCATGGAGCGACTGATGAATGTTATCAACAACCACATAGGCGATGCAGACTTTTCCGTAGAAACTCTATGCGAGGAGGTAGGCATAAGCCGAGCCAGCCTACATCGAAAACTAAAGGAGAAAACCAACCAGTCAACAAGCATCTTCATAAGGAACGTCCGGCTGAAGCAGGCAGAGAAGTTCCTGCTCGAAACAAACCTTCACGTAAGCGAGATAGCCACGAAGGTAGGCTTCAAGCACACATCATATTTCATCAATTCGTTTCGTGAACTCTATGGAATGTCACCTAATGAATGGAAAGAGCGTGAGAGAAGTAAATAATTATCAGAGAGGCTGTTATCTTATTCCGTAATTTTTCTGAGACATTATTGCAATAATAAGAGACGCGTTTTTTTGCAAAATAGCATGTGAAGATGTTATCTTTGCAAAGACTAAAATGCGTAAAGTTATTAATGTAATATGAAAAAACGGAATTTCTTTCTTCTGGCTGCTATTATGATACTGTCAGATATTTTCATTCCTTTAGCGGCAAGGGGAGCATCAGGTTTTAAGAATCCTGTGCTTACAGGATTTCATGCAGATCCAAGTGTATGTAGGGTTGGTGATGATTTTTATCTCGTAAACAGCACCTTCCAGTATTTTCCCGGAGTTCCGGTATTCCACAGTAAGGATTTGGTGAATTGGGAGCAGGTGGGCAATTGCCTCACACGTCCGTCTCAGGTGTATTTGAAGGGTACAGATGGTAATGCCGGAATCTATGCCCCTACTATAAGGTATAACGATGGACGATATTATATGGTGACAACGGTATTCCCTTCACGCCGCCATTTCTATGTATGGACGGAAAATCCATCAGGAGAGTGGTCTGAACCAATTGTAATCGATTTTGCTATAGGCAGTTGTGACCCTACACTCTTCTTTGATGAAGGCAAATGCTATTTCCTGTGGAAAGAGGGGGATATCAAGATATGTGAGATTGATGTGAACACAGGCAAGAAATTGGGCGACATACATCATCTGGGAGTTGGTCTTGGAGGGCGTTACCCGGAAGGACCGCATATCTATAAGAAAGACGGCTACTACTATCTGCTACTTGCAGAGGGCGGTACTGAGCATGGGCATCATGTCAATATACTGCGTAGTAAAAACCTGTTCGGTCCTTATGAGTCTAATCCCTCAAATCCTATTCTCTCACACTTCAACATGAAGATGCAGAACAGTCCTATTCAGGGACTTGGACATGCAGATCTTGTTCAGGCTCCCGATTCTTCATGGTGGATGATATGCTTAGGCTACAGAACAAGCGGATACTTACAACACGTTATGGGGCGTGAAACTATGCTTGCACCGGTGGAATGGGAGAAAAACGAGTGGCCTGTAGTGAATGGTGACGGTACATTGCAGGTAGATATGAAATGTAAAACCTTGCCGTTAGTGCCTTTGGCACAAGATCCTGTAAAGGAAGAATTTAACTATGTGGAGCGACGTGCTCCAAAAGACAGCTATCATTCCTTAGGCTTGCCTATGGGCTGGATGAGTCTTTGTAACCCAGATTATACAAAATACTCACTCACGGCGCATAAGGGTTTTCTACGTCTCTATCCCAGCATTATAGACCTTAGCGAAACGGCTTCACCTACCTTTGTTGCACGTAGGCAGACAGAACTGTCTTTTTCTGCAACGGCAAAGGCAGACCTCACACATCTTACTGAAGGAATGCAAGTGGGCATCACAGCCTATGCCACTCCGCTGAGCCACTATGATGTGGTGGCAGAGAGGAAAGACGAGAAGATTATCATAAGGCCAAATGTGCGTCTTGGTCAGACCAGTCATAGCGAAAACAATCAGATAACCTTGAATGGAAACTATGCCTATCTGCGTATAACCTCTGACAAAGACTACTATTATATGATGGCATCTACTGACGATGCAAGCTACATTACGCTTGCCAAGATGGAGTATCGATACCTAAGTACAGAGACAAATGGCGGTTTTACCGGAGTAATGCTCGGACTATTTGCGCAAAGTAATAGTGAAAACGATAAAGGATATGTTGATATAGACTGGTTTGAATATGAAGTAAAAAAATAAAGGAAATATGAAGAATTATAACATTTGGAAAATTGCATTATATATTGCTCTGACAGTATTTACGACATCCTCATTAATGGCACAACAGTTACCCAAGGTGGAGAAAAAGCATGGCACTTGGCAGATGACTGTAGATGGAGAGCCATATCTTATGCTGGCAGGAGAACTGCATAACTCATCTACAGGCAGCAGCCATTATATGGCAGACATCTGGCAACGTATGGCAAAAAAGAATCTGAATACGGTTATTGCCGCAGTATCATGGGAATTAGTAGAACCAGAAGAGGGGAAATTCGATTTCTCGCTTGTTGGAGACATGATACGTGGTGCTCGTGAGTCTAATCTCCGACTAGTACTACTATGGTTTGGTTCATGGAAGAATGGCATGTCAAGTTATGTACCTGGTTGGGTGAAACACGACACAAAGCGTTTTCCATTGGCTCACTTCAAGGATGGTGAGCCTATAGCTGCATTATCGGCTTTGGGCAAGAATGCCATGAAGGCTGATACACGAGCCTTTGAAGAGTTAATGAAATACGTCAGGCATGAGGATAGCATAGCACATACGGTAATTGCTGTTCAGATAGAAAACGAAGTAGGCACGCTTGATGCTGCTTCAAGTTGGGCAGGAGGTCCCAACCGTGCTATGCGTGACTATTCACCTTTGGCAAATAAACATTTTAGGGAGCAGGTTCCTGAAGAGCTTATCAACTATATGAAGACTCACAAAAAGCAGTTGCAACCAGCATTGCTTACGGCTTGGGAACAGCAGGGATGTCGTAGCAAAGGCTCATGGGAAGAGGTGTTCGGATGTAGCGACAAGGACAATCCTTTGGAGGTGAAGCACGACAACGTTGCTGAAGACGAACGGTGGAAATGGCAGTTTCCATATTTCACAGAGGAGTTGTTCAATACATGGAACTATGCCTCATATATGGAGTCGCTTGCAAGGACTGCAAAAACTATTTATCCGTTACCCCTTTTCGTCAATGCGTGGATAAAAGGTGATTTCAAGGAGCCTGGTAAATATCCATCTGGAGGTCCACATCCCCATTTAACTGATATATGGCGGGCGGCAGCTCCTGATATAGACCTATTGTGTCCTGACATATATTCTACAGAACTGTTCGACTGGGTTATGGAGCGTTATGATATGGCAGACAATCCTGTAATATTGCCAGAGACACGTTGCTCATCTGATGGTGCTGCGCGAGCCTTCTATGCCTTTGGACGTTATCAAACCATATGTTACTCGCCCTTCGGCATTGACGGAGGAGGTATCATGAATAGTGCCGACCCGCAAGATCATGCCTACGACAAAGCCTATAAATTGCTCAGACATCTTACACCGTATATCGTGAAGTATAGACGTGAACACCGCATCAATGGTTTGTTGCTTGATGGAGATAACCGTAAGGCAGATAGGGTTCGGATGGGAAACTATATAGTAGCCGTTACACCTTACTGTACAAGTCGGGCACAGGCACTTGTTGGTGTTGCTGGAGAGCAGGTAAAGATGACCGACAGGAATGTTGCTGGTGTGCTGGTGATACAGGAAAATGACAACCAGTTTCTAATAGCAGGTGGCATTGGCAATCTGATGGTTAGCATACTATCTGCTAAGAATGGAGTACATATAGGTTATGAGTCGGTTGATGAGATAACATTTACCAGTGAAGGTCGCGAAATGCTGCACCGACTTAATGGAGATGAGACTACATTAGGTGGTCCCGTTATCCGCAACGGAGAAGTAAAGGCATTTAGAATAAAGATGTATGAGTATTAGGACAAAGTTTTTTATACTTCTGATAGCAGTAGTATTATCCTTGAGTGGAAAGGCGCAGACAGAACGTTTCTGTATAGCCAGCAAAGGCATAACGGCAGGCATTATTGTGGATGAAAACGACTGGAAGGGAGTTATCCGTGCCGCTCATGATCTGGGTGACGATGTACGTAAGGTAACTGGATTGTCATCGCAAGTAAGACTACTATCATCTGACTCACCATGGATGAAGCAGCCGAAGAGCATTATTGTCGGTACAATAGGCAAAAGCAGAATCATCGACAGTATAATAAAGCAGAAGAAGCTCGATGTGCGCAAGGTAAAAGGTCAATGGGAATCGTACATCATCGATATTGTGGATGGAAATCTTGTTATTGCAGGAAGTGACAAACGTGGTGCTATCTATGGTATCTACGATATGTCTGAACGTATAGGAGTATCTCCGTGGTATTGGATGGCAGATGCACCCGTAGCTCATAAAGATGCGCTCTACTATGATGGTGGATGCTTCATACAGCCATCACCAAAGGTGAAGTATCGCGGTATATTCATCAACGATGAATGGCCTTCGTTTGGCACTTGGTGCAATAATCATTTCGGAGGGGTTAATGCAAAGGCATACGAACATATTTTTGAACTATTATTGCGCTTGAAAGCTAACTATTTCTGGCCTGCTATGTGGGCAACTGCTTTTAATGAAGACGACCCAGAATCGCCACGACTTGCCGATGAAATGGGCATTATTATGGGAACTTCGCACCATGAACCTATGATGCGCTCACATCAGGAATATCTGCATCGTAAAAATGAAGTTGGACCGTGGGATTATGCTACGAATAAGAATCGTATAGACCAGTTCTTCCGTGAAGGTATGGAGCGTAACAAAAACTATGACAATATCGTTACTATCGGAATGCGTGGCGATGGTGATGTGGCTATGGGTAAAGGTGATGATTCTGAGAATATGAAGACATTGGAAAAAGTTATTCAAGGGCAACGAAAGATCATCAAAGATTTATATGGACGTCCTGATGCTGTACCGCAAGCTCTGGGCTATCTTTACCGAGGTGCAGAGATACTATGATGCAGGTTTCCGAGTGCCCGATGATGTTACCCTTCTTTTCTGCGATAATAACTGGGGATATATCCGTCGTAAAGGGCGCGACTTTGAGCGTAAGCGCAAGGGAGGTCTCGGACTTTACTATCACATTGATATGAATGGTGGTCCTTGGAATGACCGTTGGGTAAACACCACCACCGTGCCAAAACTGCGAGAGCAGCTAAATATAGCCTATCAATCGGGGATAGATCGTATCTGGATAATAAATGTGGGTGATCTGAAGCCAAAGGAAGTTCCTATCGATTTTATCATGAGATATGCATGGAATCCTGATGCTATAAAGCCAGGTGATGAGGCTAAGTATCTTGAGGATTTTGTTGCAAGTATCTTTGGTAGGAAGTATTCTGCCGAAATTGCCGATATCATCGCAAAATACAGCAAGTATAACCTCCTAAGAAAACCCGAAGTGCAATATCCGGGCATTTTCAACAACGAAGAGATGCTGCACATGAGCTGTAAGTGGCAGGCATTGGTAACACGTTGCGAAAATCTGAAAGCAGAACTGCCAGCCTCAATGCAGGATGCCTTTTATCAGCTTGTATATTATCCTGTTGTGGGAAGTGCCGGGGTAGCACAGATTTATAACTACGCTACTCTCGGCGATTCTCTTGCCATAGAAGCCCTGATGAAGAAGGATCAGCAGCTCACCGACTATTACAACAAGCAACTTGCAAGTGGCAAATGGGATGGCATTATGCTCGACAATCACATAGGCTATACCCAATGGTCTATTCCTGAGAAGAATGTGAATCCTCTCGCTCTCAATCTCAGGAAAATGAACTGTCCTGTTTCCGATACATCCGACGAGTATTGCATTCCTGCCTATAAATACAGTAGTAAGACAGATACCCCACAGGCAAGTTGGATATTTCTCCCTGATCTAGGTCGTGGTAAGGGATGTATGGGGTCAAGTAATGTTATGGCTGAAAGCGTTGAAAGCGAGATGAATGCATCTCTTAGCTATGAGGTGGATATGAAGACCAGTCAAGTGGCAATAGGCATACTCCCTGTTCAGGACATATATCCGGAGCGAGGACTTCGTATTGGCGTTAAGATTGACGATCAGCCAATGCAGGTAGTTGATGCCCGCCAATGGTTTCACGATGTGTTTGGTGAATACACACCAAAGAACCTTGCTGTCTCCAAGGTGTTGAAACCATTGCCAAAGGCTGACAAACTCCTATTGAGCGGATGGAATAAAGGCCGTAAGATGCCCCGTCGTGACGAGGTCTTTGATAATATCCGATGGCTATCGGTCAATTTCGACATAGCTCCGGGTAAGCATACCCTAAAGCTAATAATGATTGATCCAGAAATCACGGTAGAGCAAATTGTAATCAATCCTGACAACAATCATTACAGCTATTTCGGCAATGGATATTTCAGATAGAAAATCTATCGCATGGAAGGTTGGATGAGGTAGGGGGCTATCTGCTTTCGTAAGCTCGTGCTGCGAAGTATATCACGATTACGCCTATTGAGTAAGCAAGTAAATCCCACCATACGAAGCCTTGTCCCAGAATCATGTGTCCGATAAAGGTAGAGCGGATTGCAACTAACCATTCCCATCTTATGAGTTGAGAGAATTCCACGAGGAAGGAGATTACGAGCGTGACAATGGCAATATGTTTCAGTTTAGTGTTTACGAATATGAGGCGCAGGAAACAGAACAATGCCATAGCCCAAAGTGCGTCGCCTGTTTCATCTGGCAGGAAAGCCACTTTTCGTGAGGAAAGACCAAGCACGATTAGCAAGGCAATAGCGATGAAATAGAATACTCGTTTTGGCATGTCTTACCAAGCCTTCCCAATGTAACATTGGCCGCGCTGGTTTCTCGGTTTTTGATTTTTCGCAAAGCTCAACATGCTTCGCAAGTGTTAATGATAGTTGGTATGTTAGTTTTTAATATAGGTTTTAATGATGATTTATGATACTATCCCATCACCACATCAAGCACCATCATAAGGACGAAACCTACGGCAAAACCGATGGTACTGAGATTGCTATGCTGACCGTTAGAGGCCTCGGGGATGAGTTCTTCTACAACCACATAGAACATGGCTCCTGCAGCAAATGCAAGCATATAGGGTAGGATGGGGGTGAGTATAGAGGCAAGCAGTAATACAGCCAGAGCCCCGACAGGTTCCACAGCACCGCTCAGCGAGCCTATTACGAACGATTTCCATTTGGAATTGCCTGCTGCCCGCATAGGCATAGAGATGATTGCGCCCTCTGGTACGTTCTGAATGGCGATACCTAATGCTACGGCCACGGCACTGGTTAGTGAGATATACGAAAAATCACTATTGGCTCCTGCGAAGACAACACCCACAGCCATACCTTCCGGCAGGTTGTGAATGGTTACTGCCAAGGCCAGCATCGCAGTCTTGGAGAGGTGCGACCTTATACCTTCCGGTTTGTCAGTACCGATATGAAGGTGTGGTGTGATCTCGTCAATCATCAACAGGAATCCTATACCTGTAAGGAATCCTACGGCAGCAGGCACGACAGCCCATCGTCCGTTTCCTTCTGCCATTTCCATCGACGGAATAAGCAGCGACCACACCGATGCAGCCACCATCACTCCAGATGCAAATCCCAGTAAGGTCTTCTGCAATCTTACTGACATCTCATCGCGCATAAAGAATACGAAGGCAGAGCCGAGCATTGTGCCAAAAAGCGGAATCAGCAGTCCGATGATTAACGTTGTCATATCCTACTCCTTTTTTTATTATGTGATTATCCGCTATTCTCTCCAAACCATGTGTTATGAGGCACATATAGCAGATTTATGGCTACAAATGTAGTTATAATTTCTGAGACTAACAATATCTCACACAGATAATTAAGATTTGTTAGGCTATAAAAAAGAAAAAACAGATGTTGGAGAGAATAGCGGATAAATATTTGCATTATTTCTTTCTTGCCCTGAAATAAAGCATGGCACCCTCAAAATGGAAGTCGAGGATCTCATAGTAAGGCTCCAATCTGCGTTTCACGTCATTGGCTTTGTCGAAAGGCGGTGTGAACCATCCCATGCGTGTCATAACGGTACGTGCAAGCCAGTCGGCAACCTTCTGTTCGCCGGCAATATAGAAACACGCCAACAATTCTCCACCAGATTTTAAGGTGCGGAGAATTTCAGCGTATGCCTTATCTTTGTCGGGAAACACGTGCAGGCCGTTCATACATAGCACCTTGTCAAAAGTTTCGTCATCGAATGGCAACATACCGACATCGCCCTGCATAGTCTTGATATTGTTGATTCCAGCCTCCCGGAATCTGTATTCTGCCTGTTCAAGCATATCCTGACTATAGTCCATGCAAACAATGTCAGCCTGTTTCATGGCTGTGTATTTCTTTGCGGTAAAAACGGCGGTTCCAACGGGGATATCAAGCATTTTACCAGAAAAGTCATCGGGAATCCAATTCAGTACTTGGCGGGCGATTTCATTGTCATCGACACCGCCCCATAACAGTTTGAAATAGAGTTTACTCCACCACTTCCCTTGCGTGATAGCATCGTCATAGAAACTCTTGCTAAACTTGTACGATTTCTTAATTTTATCAGCCATAATATATAAATGTAAGTGAATTATTTTCGAGTACAAAAGTACTGCGAAAAAATCACAACTTGGTTGCATTGTGTGATTTTGCTATTCACTTTTTTCACTTATTATGACTTCACTCCCATAATAGTGGCATACGACGGCTTCATGCGATGAATCTCCGTATCTACGAAGCCAGCATCTTTGAGGAACTGCTCCAGTTGCTCTGGCGGATAAGCAGTCATTCCCTCCACAAAGTCCAGCCATTTGGAATTGGTAACAACGACCTCCACCATTATGGCGAATCGTCCGCCAGGCTTCAGAACCCTATACACCTCCTTTATGCACTCTGGGAGGTTAGGCCAGAAATACACCGTCTCTACTGCTGTAACGAGGTCGAATTTCCAGTCATCGTAGGGAAGTTCGGTTACTGAGCCTTGCTGAATGAATACCTGTTTGCCCAATACATCGGCATTAAGTTTGCGGGCTTTTTCAACGCTTTCCTCTGAGATGTCAATGCCATATACCATACCGCCTTTGCTTCTTTTGAGCATTCGTTTTAGCGATGCTCCACCGCCAAAACCGATGTCGAGCATAGTCCAGCCGTCCTGAATCTTTACAAGGTCCAGTCCCCAGTTGTTAAGCGGTCCGTGACTTGCGTTCATGAACTTCAGCATGACACGCCCCATACGTCCCTTTGGATGGGCGCAGTTGGTGAAAAGTTTCTTCAGAAATCCCATGATTTTTTTAATTATCCAGCTTTAGCATAGCTCAAGTTGCGGGTTATAAGGTTTATAGGTTTTAAGGTCGGAATGCTTTAGCTAGATGAGCTTGTGAACACTTGCTTAGCTTGATGAGCATTAGCGAATAATGCTTATTAGCGATGCTGACCTCTAACCTCCTAACCTTCTAACCTTCGAAGTTGAGCTTGCTAAACTTCAGTTACTTTATGATTTTTATAGAGTGCCATGAAAGCACGCACCCGATGACTATCATCATAGGCAGAATGACATACTGTCCTGCATTTTCGGAAGGCAGTTCCATAAACGCATGGGCAATGTTGAAAAGTGCGATGAGGACAGCCAGTACGGCATTTACTGTGCGTAAAAGCTTAGCGTGGCAGTCTGTTAGCATGCAAAACATTCCGCAGGCAGGGATGAAGAACGAGAGAGTCATCATAAATACAATCATGCCATAGTCAACATTACCGTTAGTGGCAACAACAGCCATGTCCTTGCCCCAGAACATAGGGAGAATGTCGGTCAACGAGTGGCATGCGAATCCACAGATAGTCATCAACCACAATACTATAATCTTCTGATTTCTTTCCATATTTTTTGCCTTTTAAAAAGCCCGCCATAGATGATGACGGGCTTGTTTGAACTTTTACTGGTTGTGTAATTAAAAGGGGGAATTATAATGCGGGAGTTATAGAAGTAATCCATGCATCGATGCGTCCTGATGTCTTGTCGTCCTCATTGTCGTTGTCGAGGGCGAGACCAACAAACTTACCGTCAATAACGGCCTCGGAATCATCAAATGTATATTCAGAAGCATCAACAGCACCTACGATATTAGCACCACCATCCTTGACTGCGTTGTAGATCTCTGCCATGCCTCCGCAGAATGTATCAGAATAGCTTGATGAATCGCCACAGCCGAAGAGAGCTACGGTCTTGCCACTGAGGTTGCTGCCCTTGAGCACCTTGATACCGTCATACCAGTCGTCCTGTACTTCACCAGCACCCCAAGTGCTTGTGCCGAGGATTAGATTCTCGTTCTCTGCTACTACATCAGCAGACAGATCTGATACGCTGATAGCCTCTGTGCCGAGCTTTGATGCAATCTCGTTAGCAATACCTTCGCAAGTTCCAGTTGAACTGCCATAAACCACGATAGTTTTTTTCATAATAATAAGCAGACCCACCCCCTTACCCCTCCCATAAAGGGAGGGGAGTATATAGTATCTTACCTTAGAGGGTATTTAGGGCATTTTTTAAATTATTAATTTATAAATAGTTAATTATCAATTATTCCACCCCCTTTTAACAAAATAGTTGTAACTATCCCCCTCCCTTTATGGGAAGTCCGATGTTGATTACATCGGAGTATGTGTCAGGGTTAAGAGGGTGGGTCTTATTATGCTATTTTTTCTCTTTGCTTTCTCTCGCAAAAACGTTCACATTGGCAGCAGATGTCATATCCGAGAAGGGCACCGATGATGAAGTCATGTTCTGGAGAAAGACGTGCAAGAGGCTTATCCACTATTATGCGGATAGCGTCAAGGCATTGCTTTCTTCCGAAGAAGATGTTGATGTTGGAGTTGCCCACTCTCTGGATGATGTATTCTATGTTCTGACTCTTAAGACGGTTGACTGCAAAGTCCTCATAACGGGCATTACAGGTGAAGAGAACCATCTGTCTCACACCCTTCTTGTATTCATAAATATGATTCATCAGCACCTTCATATCGAGAGCCTGCTGAACTGTTTTAAGTTGTTCTGCTGACATATATTTTATTTACAATATACCAAGTACAATTTACAATTTTCGAGTGCAAAGCATTCTCGAACGATGTTCTGTTTTCGGGTGCAAAGTTACTCCGAAAACACGAAATGTGCAATACTCAAAAATTATGTTTTTATAAGGAGGGATGTTAGTAAAACACAAGAAAACAGATTAATCAAAAATAGGTATTGTTTAGTAAGAAACTCAACTTTACATACCTATTTCTGATGTCTGCCTATAATAAAAATAACAAAATCAAAATATCGTTTTTTCATGGAAGATTATTCCTAACTCACTTTTTCCTCTTCTTGGGATAAGGAATAGCTGGAAGTAGAGCTTTGATTACCTTGATGGCTTCATCACGGTGTTCAATATCAAGGATATAGTGCTCTTTAGCACCATCGTATGGGAAGCCAGTCCAGGCATTGGTCATCATATCAGAAATAACAGGAAGCATCTTGACATAGCAGATATCGTCACATGCTAAAATCACGGGTTTTTCGTCAATATAAATCATCCAGTCGCCGAACATCTTCTTTGTTCGGATTACGCCAACGCCCTCAATTTGAGAGCATACGAAATCAATATAATCTGTTGTACAAGCCATAGTTTTTAGTGGGTTTTGGAGGTTATGAGGTTTTGGGGTCTTTAGGTTTTTGCGTTATGACCTCATAACCTTATAACCTCCAAACCTCACAACCTTATATTAATACGCTTTATAATCTAATGGTTGGGTGCAGCCCCATTCTTTTGCTGCTTTCTCAAATACCTTGTTCTCAAAGAATCTGAATAAGAGCATGATGAGTTTGCGTATAAGCCAAGGGAAGGTTTCAGGACCTGCAAACTTATGTGCCTCTTTGGTGAAGAAATCACCCTTGGTAGCATACGAGCGTCCCATTGCGATGTATGGTTTCAGGATTTTGTCGCGGTCCTTTCCCTTCGTGATGCGAATACCGAAGTTACCGCCTTTGATGAGACATCCGCCATAGTTGCAACCAAGTTGCGCTGGTAACGACTTGAGGAACTGTTCTCCGCATCTTAGCTGACAGGCTTCTGCAAAACCGCTCTGTAATATGAAGGAAAGTTCCGCAGGATGCTGGCGCTCTGTAGGCAATGTTTCCAACCATTCTAAAAGCATACTTGGAGCACTCTCGACAAAGAGAGGCAGGGCAATTATTATCCTGTCATTATTGATAAATGCCTCACGGGCAGCATCCCATTCACGTCGGTTTGACAAAGTGTGGAGTTCGTATGTGCATCCCGTTTCTTCAAGTCCATGAGCAAATGAATGTATTATCTTGTCGGTGTTACTATGCTGCTTCACACGTGGACTTCCGTTGATTATAACTACATGCATATTTTTACCTCCTCTATCTTGTCTGATGAATAGGCACCAAGTGAATGACCGCCAAGGTTCTTTGAGGCACGCTCACACCAGAAGTCGAGCAATTCCTGATTACCATCACCACAATATATCAATCCAACGCTCAGTTTGTCATAGCGAAGAGTGTGTCGCATCTCCCCTTCACGAAACTCCAAGCCCATGTTGAGTAGAGGCAGAACACGATCCATAACCTTCTTGCCGTTGGAGTTGATAAAGCCAAAATGAGTGTCAGATACCAGCCAAGCCATATCGCTATGAGCCAGTTTCTTGAGTATCTGCTCGTAGTCATCCTTAATGGCACAAACGCCAGGCGTCTTCAGAAAGCAATAATTGCATCCGATGCAATGGGAGATTTTCATGCCAGAGGTGTCGATAACCTCGGCATTTACCTTCTCGCTTGCCAGTTTGCTTTGCAGCTGATGCGCAATTGTTCCGTCGGCTAAAGTGTTCAGAATCAAACCTGTAGAATCCATTTCTAAGTACTTTTGTTTTTATACTATATCCATTAGACGCACACAATGGTTTGTTTATTACAAATATCGTTAGAAATATTTATAATTCTCAGAATAAACGCCTTTTTATCTCAAAAACTTGCCGATATCGGAAAATTTTGCTACATTTGCACCATATTTTTACTCAAAAACTTGCCGATAATGAAATTTATATCTGTCAGCGAATATGCATTATTGCATGGTGTAAGTGAGCGAACCGTGCGAAATTATTGTAGTCAAGGAAAGCTTGAAGGTGCTTTCCTGACGGGTAAAACATGGAACATTCCAGAGGATGCAGTTGTACAAAAAGGTGGCAAGGAAAAGCATATTATGCCATTGCTGAAAGTACTTCGTGAACAGAAAGAAATGAGGTTGAAGGGCGGGATATATCATCACACACAGATTGACCTTACGTACAACTCCAATCACATGGAGGGTAGTAAACTTTCTCATGAGCAGACTCGCCATATTTTCGAGACAAATACAATTGGCATTACGGATGAGAATGTGCGTGTGGATGACATTATTGAGACTGTGAATCACTTCCGTTGCATAGATAGTATTATTGATCATGCTACAGATAGGCTTACAGAGGGGTATATCAAGGAATTACACCTTATGTTGAAATCTGGTACTCATGATGCCCAGAAGGATTGGTTTCGCGTGGGTGAGTATAAGCTGATGCCTAATGAGGTAGGAGGGATGGAGACTTGTGAACCAGAGAATGTACATAAGGAAATGGCAGCTTTATTAAAGGAATATAACGGCAAGAAATCAAAGTCGCTTGACGATATTCTGGATTTCCACCAACGATTTGAGGCTATACACCCATTTCAGGATGGTAATGGCAGGGTGGGAAGACTTGTGATGTTTAAGGAATGTCTTGCTAACAGTATTGTTCCATTTATTATCACAGAGGAACTTAGACGTTTCTATTACAGAGGTCTTCAGCAATGGCCAACAATTCCAGAGTATCTGCGTGATACGTGTCTTACTGCTCAAGATAACTACAAGGCTCTGTTAAAGTATTTTAGAATTAAGGAGTAAAGAAATGAGATCTACAAATTTATTCAAGCAATGTATTTGGCTTATAAACATCATACACAGGTATGGTGAGATTACCTTTGCGCAGATTAATGAGGAGTGGGTGAAGACTGAGATGAGTGGTAATCAGAAAATGCATCGTTCTGCCTTCAACCGTCATAGGGATGCTATTCTGGATATGTTCGGCATAATGATTGAGTGCAAAGGACATAAATACTACATATACAACGAGCGTGTACTGAAAGAGGACTCAATACAGAACTGGCTGTTCTCTACGCTTTCGGTGAATAATATCATCTCTGAGAGCATGTCTTTGCAGCATCGTATCTTTCTTGAGTCCATTCCACAGGTAAGGCATCTGGAACTGCTTGTTGAGGCTATGAAGGAGAATAGGAAGGTGGTTATTGACTATCAGAAATATGGTTCCAAGGAGGTATCAGAGCGCATTATTGAGCCTTATTTCCTAAAGTTGCATAAACGCAGATGGTATGTAATGGCTAATACGACAGGCGGTTATAGACTTTTCTCTCTTGATCGTGTGATGTCGGCAAGCGTGAAGAAAGAGAAGTTCAAGATGCCAAAGGATTTCGATTCTAAGAGATATTTTGAGGATTGTTTTGGTGTTATGCGTGACGAGCATCATCCTGCTGAACGGATAGTCTTGCGTGCTTTTGGTAATGAGAAGCACTATATGGATGACCTGCCTGTGCATCAGTCGCAGAAGGTGATAGGCGAGGGCGAGGGTTATGTGGATTATGAGATATTCATGCGTCCAACAAGCGATTTCATCGGATATGTCATGTCGCGTGGCTCATGGTTAAAAGTGATTAGTCCCCAGTCTTTGGTCGATGAAATCGCAGAAAACCTGAGAAAAACATTAGGAATGTATAAATAAATGCACCTTTGGTGCTTGAACTGACAATAATTACCAATCTTACCAATCTTCTATCCATAAATTTTATGTTATTATTGGAATAAAGATTGCGTAGATTGGTAATTATTGTCAGTTCAGCATCGGAGATGCGTTTGCCATGAATTCGTCGAACTGAGGTTAAATTAATGCGATATTAACGTGATATTTGTGGAAATTAATGTTTACTCACGGAGTGAGAACGTATAATATCGCGTTAATACCACATTAATATCGCATTAATTCTTATTCATTGATTTGTTATATGTCGTTTGAACATATAATAAATGTTAAAGGAATGAAGATTTTTAGAAACTGTCCCGCAAAACAGGACAGTTTCCGCTTACCTTTGCCCTCAAATATTAAATCTTAATTAATTTCGGAGGATAAAAGTATGAAAAATTACATTATTAGTACATTAGCTGTAGTTGTAGTAGTTGTTGTGTCATTCTTCTTGAATGGTGCAAAGCAGGTGTCTAACATACATAACCTCACAGCAGATGAGAAGTGCGCAATCTATGAGCAGGTGATGGACGGAATCGTGCTTTCGGAGTAGGTTCGCTTCAGGTCCGTTTCAGGTCCGTTATAGGTCCGTTGTAAGTCCGTTCCAAATCCCATTCAGAGATGGGCGATAGAGTGGGGGTGTAGTGGAGGAGCATAAAAGGCTTAATAATCATAGGAGAGAATGTGAATGACAAGAGGTGCAAGTGAAAAAATCAAGAGAGTTCAAAGAGGGGGGTGCACTTTTAATGAAAAAACGACTTATATACATTGATAATCAGTGATTTACGTTTAGTGCACCTCCCCCCTAAAACAAGTGCACCCTATCTCCCAGTATAGGGGGGAGGTGCACGCTTCGTTATCTTTTGATTATCAGAGCGTTATATGGCTAAAATCGGTAAAAGTGCACCCCCCCCTTTCAACTCTCGTAAGAAAAATAAGTAAATGTACAGAATTATTTTATATAGTCAAGAATTAGAGATTTAGAGACTTGCTTTTAGCTTGGTGAGATGTGCGAACAATTCTGAATTAATGAGAAAAAGAGAATTCTTGCTACTTACGTAGCATTGGGAATAGTCGTGATTGGCAAGGAGCGTAAGCGACATTTATTCGCTATAGCTCATCAAGCTAAAGCAAGTCTCAAATTCTTGTAAATTCAAAGAAAAAATCTCTAATTCTCTAATTCTTGATAATAAATTAAATTTGACCACTTACTTAGCCGTTTGTTTCAAAAGAAAAAATGCAGAAACCTATTGATAGAAAACCAATATATTTGGTAGTAGAGTTTATATTATTCAATTTTTAATCTAATAGTATTATGGCAAAAATGAAACTTGCTGATCAGGTAGCTCTCGTGGAGAGATTCCTGAATGAGAACTTCGCCTTCAGATACAATGAAGTGCGTGACACATTTGAGTTTAAGGTTCTCAATCCCGAAATGGGAGGGAGCCTTACTAACACCGACTTTGTACCTCTTCAAGACGAGGCACTCAACTCCATCATCCTTGAGGCGATGAAGGCTGGCATTGAGGGAAAGGTTACTGACCTCGTAAAGCGTATCATCTACTCAGAGGCCACAGAATCTTTCAACCCTCTTCTGTCCTATCTCAAAGGCCTTCCGAAATGGGATGGCAAGGATCGTGTGAGTGAAGTCATCAGTAGCATACCTTCTGTTGACGATGAAAAGGGGCATTTCGTCCGTATCTGGTTCAGGTCAGTAGTGGCTCACTGGCTATGTATGGAAAGCATCTATGGCAATCAGCTCGTCGTGATGTTCATAGGTGATCAGGGCTGTGGAAAGGGCTCTTTCATCAAGAAACTCCTTCCCGAACAACTCCAGATGTATTATCTCGATCACATCAATCTTGTCAACAAGCATGACACAGACATGGCACTCGCCAACTGCGGACTTGTGAATCTTGATGAGTTTGACCGCTACACGAAGAGCCAGCAGGCTACTCTGAAGTACATCATCACAAAGGCAGATGTCAATGCCCGAAAGATCTTTGGAGGCAACATCACCTATCGTCATCGTATGGCATCATTCGTAGCTACCACCAATGAGACTCGTCCTTTGAAGGATAAGACAGGAACCCGCCGTTTCATCGTTATCAATGTCCCTTCAGGTTCTCAGATGCCTAACCTTGAGATTGACTACGACCAGTTCTATGCCCAGCTTGTATATGAGGTATGCGAGCAGAAGGAAGTGTACTGGCTCAATCAGGAAGAGAACCGTCGTTTACAGATACTCAACAAGGACTATTGTGAAGTAGATGACTTTAGTACAATGATCAGCACATGTTTCCGTAAGCCGGAAGAAGGAGAAGAAGGTTGTGAGATGTTAAGTGTGGATATTCTCAGAGTAGTTCAGATGAGATATCCGGGTGTGAAGATTGACCATAGGACTCGTTCCATCCTTGGTGCTAATCTCTCGTCTATGGGTATCAAGAGTCATCGCACGAACAAAGGGTATTGCTATACCGTGGTGCAGATAGCAGCATAAGTTGTTTAGAGTTAATGAAAAAGGCAGTCAAGCGTAATGCTTGGCTGCCTTTCTTGTCGTATTTCATGGATGCATCTCCGATGCTTGTACTTTACGGAAAATTAATGCGGTATTAATGTGGTATTAATGAGATATTATATGTTTTCGCTCTGCGAACCTACATTAATTATCACAAATGACACATTAATGTCGCATTAATTTCTTCTTGTAGCAAGCGGTTTATTTTCGTCGAACTGACGTTAAAACAAATAATTTCTCCCAAATTCTTGCGTTATTTCCCAAATTATGTGTATCTTTGCCGACAAATAAAGAAGTTTCGTTATGACAACAGTAGCATTGAATGCCCTTTGGACTTATATAGAATCATTGGGACTAAGCGCAAAAAACCGCAAATGGTTGGCAGATAAGCTCATTGAACCGACTAAGAGTAGAACAAAAACTTCTACAAGTAGCAGTTCATTGAGAAATGCCTTTTCTGGTAATTGGGAAAGTGATGTTGATTCAGTTTCCTATGCACAGATGTTGCGTGAGGAAAGTGTTCAAAATGATCGTGAGATAGGTATATGGTAAGAGTTGAAAAATACTTACTTGATACCAATGTTATCATTGAGGTTCTTCGTGGAAATGAAGATATGATAACAAAAATAGAGTCTGTTGGTCAGAGTAATTGTTATATATCTGAGATTACGCTGGCCGAACTTCTTTATGGTGCGGTTCGTAGTAATAATCCAAAGAACTTTCATGATGTGGAGTGCATAGAACAAGAATTTCATGTTCTGTCCATCCGTCCTGCTTATAGACAATATGCAGAAACAAGAAACCTATTGCGTCAGAAGGGTACGCCTATTGATCACATGGACTTATTTGTTGCTTCTGTTGCAATGTATAATAATCTTACGTTGGTAAGTCATAACACAAAACATTTTGCAAGAATCAATAATTTGAAATTGACGGATTGGCAATAAATATTGATATTCATAAAATATAAGGCAGTCAAGCGTAATGCTTGGCTGCCTTTCTTGTCGTAATTAGTGTAGGTTTAGTGTAGGCAAGGCATACAACTGCTGCTGCAATTCTATATAGTGCTCACGCATCTGGGTGGGAGTCCAGCCAAGCGAAACCTTTGCATCCTTCGTTGACTTGTATTTGATAGAAACAAACTGCGATAGCTTGTCAGCACCAAGTTCCTTGAAGCCGTTGTTTACGTAATACTGGAGAATGAGGTTGTCAAACTCCTGCTGTGATACGGTGAACTGCTTCAACCATTGCTTCTGCACTATCCTTACACGCTCTGCACGCTCAATAGGCGTACTCTCGTAGGCGATATACTCAAGCACGTCGAGCAAGTCGCATTTCTCCAGTTTCAGCATCTTCTTTATCATGTCTAACTTCGCCTCACCGAATCCCGATTGGTCAAGCACGCCAAGAAGCTGTTCCCTTGTCTCTGGATGCTCCCATTGCCTGCGCAAGTCTTCGGCGCTGCTGAAGAAGTTAGGTATCTTACCAAAGAGAATCTGCACAAACTCCCTCAGGGTAACGAACTTACCGTCATACGATACCGTCTCTGTCCAGTCGGTATGCAGCTCGATATTTCTGTGTTCAGACAGTCTTACAACTATCTTCTTGCTGTTTCCTCCGTCGCAGGTGCAAGGCAGATGTCCGCATATCGGACAAGGTTTTGCTATTGACTCCTGCACCATAGCTGGATTATCTGGATTATCCGGCACGCGCTGATATTTATTACAAGTGCAAGGATAGTTGCCGCACTTAGGGCAGAACGGATCACCATCCCAGTCCTCATCCTTGAATCGCTCGTTAGCACCCACGAAGTCATATATCGTGAAATAATACTTCTCGTCAAACAATCGAGTGCCACGACCTATGATCTGCTTAAACTCCACCATATTGTTTATAGGGCGCATCAGCACTATGTTCCTCACGTTGCGTGCATCCACACCTGTACTCAGCTTCTGCGATGTAGTCAATATCGTTGGGCGTAGCTTCTCATTGTCCTGAAACGTCCTCAGAATCTTCTCGCCCTCCTCACCGTCGTCAGCGGTCACACGCTGGCAATAGTTGCTGTCAGGGCATTTCTTGTGCTTGTTTATCATGTCGCGCACAATCATGGCATGTTCCTGAGTGGCACAGAACACAATGGTCTTCTCGTCAGGATTTATCTTTGCCAGAAACTCCTTAACCCTGTGCTCGTCCCTCTCCTTTATCTTTATGTAGCCGTTGGCAAAATCCTTCTCGGTATATACCTTCTCCTTGTCAATCTCACCGCTCTTCACCACATCGCCCACGGCATACTTATAGTCGTCGATGTTGCTCGTGGCTATATCCACACGGAAAGGCACGAGGAAGCCGTCCTCTATGCCCTGTTTCAACGAGTAGCTATACACAGGCTCGCCAAAGTAGTTGTATGTGTTCGCGTTCTCCTTACGGCGAGGCGTTGCCGTCATGCCAAGCTGACAGGCATAGTCGAAATACTCCATCAGCTTTCGCCATTCGCTCTCGTCGTTAGCACCTCCACGATGGCACTCGTCAATGATGATGAAGTCGAAGAAATCCTTCGGGTACTGCGTGTAGTAAGGCATATTGCCCTCTGCCGATTTCCTTCCTCCCTTTTCCTTCTCCTCTGCCTTCTGTTCGTTGGGCGAGGTCATCATTGTCTGGAAGATGGTGAAGTACAGATTCCTTGCCGTAGGCACCTTGTAGCCGTTCTTTTTCAGTTCCTTCGGGGTAATGCGGCACATGGCATCCTCGTCAAACTGGTCAAAGTCGTTAACAGCCTGATTGGCAAGGATATTCCTGTCGGCTATGAACAGTATTCTCGGCTCTTTGTCCGTGCCTTTTATGTTCCATTTCGTCTTTGTCAGCTTCCAGCATATCTGAAATGCCGTGTATGTCTTTCCCGTGCCAGTCGCCATTGTCAGCAGTATGCGGTTCTGCCCGTCAGCCACGGCATTAAGCACGTTGTTTATGGCTATCTCCTGATAGTATCTCGGCATTCTGCCAGCCCCACGGTTAAGAGGCTCAAGGTTGAACTTGTCGCGCCATGAGTTCTCCTCGGGGTATGTCATCTGCCATAGCTCCTGTGGTGTAGGGAACTTGTCAACCTCATGCTCTGTGCTCGGGATGATGTAGTTGCCCTGCCTGTCCTTTACGCCCATGTCGATAAACCAGATGTCATCGCCGTTGGTGCTGTATGTGAAGCGAATCTGAAGCATACGGGCATATTCCTTTGCCTGAGCCACGCCTTCCGACACATCCTTCTCATCGCTCTTTGCCTCAATCACAGCCAGTTTCTTGCCGTGATATTCCAGAATATAGTCGGCTTTCTTCGGATGCTTCGTAGCACCTTTCTGTATTCTGCCCGGCGCAATCTCGTATGCACGCTGTTCGTAGAGTATCTGCGAGCCGGGCACGCTGTCCCAACCCTCATTCAGCAAACGAGGGTTTATCTTCTTTATTCTGGTTGTGGTTTCATCCATAGTCGTATTATTTTTATTAGTGGTTATTGCCAGTCCCTCCAGTCCCTCCGGTCATTCCGGTCTATCCGGTTAATCCGGAAAATCCGGCCTCCTGCCAATCCGGTCTATCCGCCTCCGTTCCTTCCTGCCTTTACCGCCTCCAGCTCCCTCTGTAAGCTGGCTACCTGTGCCCTTAGTCGGGCGTTCTCTGCCTCAAGCTGGGCTATTCTCTGCTTCTGCGTGCCTCGCATATCAAGGCGTGCGGCCGTCATACGCTCGCGGATGCCACCCTCCTCAACAAACTCATGGTCTCGCTTCTCTATGAAGGTTGTCATCATCCTATCCACCATGTGGCACAGGCAGATTGCCGTATTGGCCATTTCCTCGTCCGTCCAACGGTAATAGTAGTCGCGATAGTCCTTGTCGTCGCTATGCTCCTTGCAGAAAGCGTGCAACTTGTCGAAGCGAATGAGATTGCCTGAGTTTTCTTTTGTCTTTCTCGCTTCTGCCCATTCGCTCAGTCCGTGGTGCTTCAGATAGTCTTGATAGTCTTCAAGCAACTCCTGATTGCTTCCTTTTGCTATGCCAAGAAGTTTTATCTCCACCTCAAACGATGTCTGACCGTCGGTAAGTCCCTCTGCTATGTTCTGTTTTATTGAGCGGGCTGCCTGCACCATCTGATCCACCGTCCTGTCGCCATATTTAGGCAGAAAGCGTTCACAGAACACTTTCGTCAACTGTACCAGTACATCGCTCTTACGATAAAAGAACAGTTCCGTATATACTGTTTTCTTTCGTAGTATGCTCGGTGTGCCATCATTATAGCGCTCAAGCTGTATGTTTCGTGGATCTGGCATAATTATTGGTTTTAGTATTGCTGTTGTTGGTTACTCACTCAAACACTTGCCTTAGTATAGCCTGTTTCAATGCGTCACACTCATCGCAGATGCGTGAGTAGTTCTGCTGAAGAGTATTCACCTTCTCGTTGAGAGAATCGAGGAAAGAAACGATTGATTGCTGCTCGGACAAGGAAGGCAAAGGTATAACTACTGTTTGAACTGCTTTTGCATTAATATTAGACTGATGAACAGCTCCCACTGATATTTTTCTGAGCTTTGCTTTCGTATCTTTCATATTAAAGAAATAGTTCATATAATATGGATTCAAGCATTCCTTTAGTCTAATCCTAATGATATAACCTGCAATTACCATTGGGGTTTCTTCTGTGAAAACACAAGTTTTGCCAACGTGTTCATAGCTGTTTGTACGATTAAATAGAATGTCTCCTTTTCTAACAATACATTTTTCAAGTTCTTTGTCATCCAAAGAAATCGTCTTTGTGTCATTCAAATCAAGATGACCATCACTTGTGATGTTATTCATTCTAAGGTATGTATAAGCACCATCTGCACATGCAGGTTTGCTTGTTCCGTACTTAACATCCTTCACCATTTCACCTAAAGTTTTCTCTTCCCATCCTTCTTTTGGCTCAAGAGCGTTTTTTAAGGCAGATTGGAAAAGAGCTTTTGCTTCTTCAAGATTTTTTGATGCATTTTCCTTTAGCTTGTCAATCTTTGCAAAAGAAGAATCAAGATATTCTACGATTTCTTTTTGCTCAGAGAGAGGAGGTAATGCTATTGACAGATTTGCGAGGTCATCCTTGCTGAAACCTGCTTGGGCAGCTCTCCCTCCTAAACTCGTTAAATACCCTTGAAAACAATTAGACAACAAATAAAACCTCAGATATGGCTTTATTAGAAAATCTTTATCAGGAAGTGTTTTCATGAGAGCTACATTATATGCTCCTGCAAGACCTGTAAGGATTTTTCCAACTGATGCACCATATCTGCCAACCATGATATCGTCGCAACTACATGTTCTAACTTTATTGGTCAATTTTACGTATTCAGGTATTGCTTCACGACTTTGAGTAAAATCACGAATTTGAAGCATTCTTACATAACCATTTTGTGGATTTTTTACCCATTCTGATTTTGGAGGTTGAGCACCTCCCTGAAAGTCACAAACATCGAGTAACTTCTTATACACCCATCCCTTCTTCATCCTTCTTCCTCCTCTTCATTTATGTCGTTATATTCAGAAATCCATTCACGGACTTTTGTCTGGAGAGCAGAATCTGGCTTAAGACCAATGAATTCAAGTACGAGTGGATTTTTTATTATATCCGTAGGTTTCTCTATTGTCTGTCCTTCATTGGCAAGGCGCATGACCTCTTCTTTGTCTCGGCTTAATGCTAGACGTTCGTAGAGACAGCTTGCCACCTGACGCTGGAGCTGTCGTACACTCCATTGTTGGTTATATGCCTCTTTCTCATAGAAACTTCGTGCTTGAGGATTTTCTTCGCGCATCAAGACTTGATAGTGAGACCATGGCAGTATGAAGTTATGAATTTCGTCTACACTGTGGACGAAATTCATTTTGGGAGTTATATTCTTGGGATTCAGATTGTTAGCACGAAGTGCGCTTTTCTCTGATTTCGTAAACGCAGTTTGAGAAATTGAATATACGTTGTAGAACATACGACATTTGGTAAGCGTTTCTACAGACCACCCCGCACCAAATTTTTCAGTAAGATTTGCTGACAGTTCTTTGAGTACAGCCTTGCCATAATTTGCATGCGTTTGCCCATTCTGCTCATCCTCTACAATATAACGCCCCACCTCATAGTAGGTATATACCATAGTTGTATTGACGGCGGTTCTGACCTGTTTGCGAGCATTCTCAATCAATGAGGAAATGCGCTCTGCCAATTCTTGAATATGCGTTTTTTCTATCTCTTTCATAGCAATGCCAAGATTTCGTTCAACAAGTTTTGGTTCATCTCGTTGAGTTCTACAATACTGTTTGCTATCTCCTGTGGGGTGCGCTCGTCAACTTCTTCAACCTTGTTCGGATTCTTAACCGACAGGTCGTAGTCATCGCTAAGCGTGCTGACATCGAGTAGCCATGAATGTTCAGACTCTGCCTTTGTCTTCTGCAAGGTAAGGAACTCCTCCAAGTCCTTCTCCGTCATAGGGTTGGTCTTGGTGAAGTGCTTGTCTATCTGATAATACCACACTTTCTCGGTAGGCATTCCCTTTGTGAAGAACAGTACCACGGTCTTTACTCCTGCACCTGTGAATACGCCCGATGGCAAGTCGAGTACGGTGTGCAGATTACAGGTCTCCAACAGCATTTTCCTTATTGCCGAAGCATCGCCATTGCTAAGGAAGGTGTTCTTTATCACAATACCAGCCCTGCCGTTAGCCTTCAGCATCTTGACGAAATGCTGCATAAACATATAGGCGGTTTCAGAACTCCTTATCTCGAAGTTCTGCAACACCTCTCCGCGCTCGTTGCCACCAAACGGCGGATTGGCAAGTATCACGTTCTTGCGGTCTTTTTCCTGTATCTGCGTGAGGTTGATAGCCAATGTGTTAGCCTTGATGATGTTTGGGGCAGACACACCGTGGAATATCATGTTCATGGTGGCTATGATATAAGGCAGAGGTTTCTTCTCTATGCCGTAGAATGTGCTGTGCTGGAGAATGTCGTTATCGGTTGTTGAGCCAATCTTTTCCTCCATATAGTTGAATGCCTCGCAGAGGAATCCAGCACTACCACAGGCAGGGTCATAGACGGTTTCCCCAATCTTCGGATCTACCACCTTCACTATGCTGCGGATTAATGGGCGTGGGGTGTAGTATTCACCGCCGTTGCGCCCGGCATTGCCCATGCGCTGGATGTTGTTCTCGTAGAGCACGGTCATTTCGTGCTTGTCGTCAGCCGACTCAAAATGCAGTTCGTCAATCATATTGATGACCTCACGCAGATTGAAGCCCGACTTTATCTTGTTGTGCAACTCATCGAAAATCTCGCCAATCTTGAATTCAAGCGAATTGGTGCTTGCAGCCGTTGCCTTCAGACTTTTGAGGAACGGGAACAGTTTGTTGTCAACAAACTCCACGAGGTCGTTTCCCGTCATGGCGTTGATAACGTCTATCTTGCCGTCGGCAGTCTTAGGGGCAGCCCATTGCGACCAGCGGTTGAAGCCTGTGATGATGCGCTTGTATTGCTTGCCTTCAAGCTCAGCCTCGTCCTCGCGCTCGCTCTCAAGGTCGTCAAGATACTTGAGGAACAAGAGCCACGACTTCTGTTCAAGATAGTCAAGTTCGCTGCTACAGCCAGACTCCTTCCACAGAATCTGGTCAATAGCCTTGAATGTGTTCTCGTATTGCATGCTTTATTATTTGGGATTATCGAAATGTTCTAAATGCAAAAATATAAAAAAATACGAGATTAAGCAAGAAATACGTGTGTTTATTTTGAATTTTGGCGATTATTGCCTGTTTTATGCCGTTCTTGATTACTCTTCTTCGTTTTTCGGCATTGAGGAAATCTAAAGGGGTTTGCATTTATAAAAAAATATGTAGCTTTGCATCAAAAGTCGGTACTAATATGTGTGTAGTCCCCCAAAAAGTCGGTACTAAAATGTGTGACCACGAACTTATTTGATAGTTTAATGGTTTCGGAATCTTGCCTTTTACTTTGGTTTTGTTACAAGAAATTGTGAATTTTACTTTGGTTTTATGACAAACATAGAAGGCTCACATTATGTGAGCCATTCCTGTTCAAGTCATCGGTAATGTTGTGAATAAAGTAATGTGGGTTAAATGACATTACTTGCGCATGGTTTGTTCACCTCGCTTTGTCATCTCTTCCGCAAAGGCTTGTTCTCCATTTTCGCGGATGTATCGGATACAGGCTGCACGGTCGCTACGGAAGACAAAAGCGAAGAATTTGCCTATCATGTTATTGTGAAGCCGACATTCCTTTACGTCCATATCACATTCTGCACAGGTATGTATGCCCTTCTCTATACAACATTTGCGGATCTTACACCATGATGCTTTCTCGTTTTCATGACAGCCTGGGCATTTTCCTATGCGGTATTTCTTGCAAGCTCCGCAGTAAAGTCCGCAGGCTGCAATCATCTTTGTATCAGCTATGATTTCCTTCATAATGTTTAAAATAAAAGGTCTAAGGACTAAAGTCATAGGTCAAAAGCCTTAAGCCTTTAGCCCTTAGATTTATTGATTATTCTATTGGTATCTGAAGAATTGATAACCATTTCTCAGGATCCTCCTGATTCCACGGACCATCTACATAGCAAGTGCGATGCTGACCAACAATCTTATAGCCTTGCTCATCGATATACTTGAACAGTTCGACATATGACTCATAGAAGCGGTCGTATGGACCATAATGCTTCATGCAGAGAGCCTTAGGAATGGCAGGGAGAGTCTTAAACTGGATGATAGCAGAGTCAGTACCGAGTTCTTCTACCTGTTCGCAATATTCTATGTCGATGTCGGTAGGCTTATACTCCTTGTTATGCTCTATGGTGAAGCAATATCCGGGAGGAGGGCACTTGCATCCGAGACGTTGCATCTCAGGAGCTATCTTATTGACGCATATAGCACCTAATGCCTCGTAGTTAGGGATTATTTCACGATGGCTTGCCACGATGATTTCTGGCAATGACTGAATAGAGAATTTTTCCATTGTCTTGATTTCTTTGCGAGAGTTTCTCCAGTCAAGCAGTTGCCTACGCCGTGCAAGGAGCAGTTTCAGTTGCTCGTCGGTTTCGCGTATCTTTTCCGTTATCTTACGGATGCTTGGAGTGTACGAACCATAGTCGTATAATTCCTTGATTTCATCGAGCGAGAAACCAAGTCTTTGAAGATCGCGAATCGTGTTGAGTTTCTGCATCTGTTCGATGCTGTAATAGCGATAGCCAGTCCACTCGTCCACCTCGTCAGGCATCAGTAGTCCTTTCTGCTCATAGTGACGCAAGGTCTTTACTGTGACTTGCATCATCTGTGAGAACTCTCCGATTTTTAATTTTGTTTTGTAACTCATAATCGTACGATTTTCATTTTCGAGTGCAACGTGCAGAGCATCCTCGCACGATGACTTGCGTAGCTTGATGAGCTACAGCGAATAAAATAGTGCGTGTCAGCCCTCAAAGGCTGGCGCACGTCTCTGATTTTCGAGTGCAACGTGCAGAGCATCCTCGCACGATGAAAATAGTGCGTGTCAGCCCTCAAAGGCTGGCGCACGTCTCTGATTTTCGAGTGCAAAGTTACACTATGACCTTAGGGACGAGTCAAAAGAAATCAAGATTTTAACATTTAATTAACATTTGTTGCGACTATCACAAACGCACCTTGCGGTACTTGTGAGCTATTTGGGAAAGTAAATTATAAATGGTTTGTGACTTTTATTTAGTACGTGAAAACGCAAAATGGAATGGCTTGTCAAAATGACGAAGTGAATAGTAGGTGACGGAAGGGTGGGAGAGGTCCATTACCATTGTCCAAGCCGTTCCGAGGAATCCCTTGCGCTGAGGTTGGGATACGGCAGCGATGGCATCTGTCAGCTGCTTTTCACTCATCACGCCTTGCGTCTGGTCGAATCGCTGGCAAAGTCTGTCATAACGGTCATCACCTTCTGTAAGTCCTACATTCAGTTTCTGCTCGCACAGATAGTGATTGGCTACGGCAGGCGATTCCGTTACCACCATCTTATTGTCAACATACTCTACAACCACACTTCTGCCTGAAACATCAGCCATAGCATAATGATGGGCTGCGCCGATATCTGAGTGCATATCGATACCTTCAAGCAGTTTGAGTGCCTCGTCAACATTGGCTGCATTCTTCAGCATATAAGAGATGGCAGCTGTCGTTGTCAGATCAGGTTTGCTGGTGCGCTGGTGGGTCTCAATCGAGTCGCCAGCCATCAGGTCGGCAATGGCAAGTCCTTTTTCGTTGATACCATCGAGGGCAACAAACAGCCCCGACAGGCACATGTATTGATTCTTGAATCCCTCTGGTTTAAAATCCTCGCCAAACTGGTAGAACTCTACGTTAAAGGTGGTAATCGTTTCGTACCCTTTATCAGGAATGCAATGCATGATGAGGCCAATGGCCGACGGGAAGTCAAAGTTTCGACCCATCATCACGCTGCCGTCGGGTGTCTTCACCGTGAGTGCCGAACATCCGTAGGGCTCTTTCGAGGTCTCTACTTCGGGCTTGTAGTGACCTTTAGACAGGAATTCAATGATATAGCCCACCATATCGTCAGCTTTCTCAAATCCGCCCTTCGCCATCAGTCCGTCGAAACCATCGTCGCCCTTGTATTCCATATAATACAGTCTGTCGTCGAGCTTTACGCAAGAATTAGCGCCTTTAATCAACGCCCCGAACTCCATCCACACTAACACACCTAAGACTATTACCAGTCCCAACACACTCAACAGCGTAATCTTTAATCCTTTTTTCATTGTCTAAAATTTTTTTTTGTTTTTTTACTCCCGGCAGTAGCACTATGCAATAATGGCGGGAATTATAGATGAGACACATTGAAGCCAAGTAAAATCATCGTTCTAATAGTTGTCTTGCAATATCTGCTATTACCTCCTCAGATGGTGAGTGCGTGGTGAAGACGGCGATAATGGTGTGGCTTCCATCAGGCATGAGAATGATACCTGCATCGTTCATGTCTTGCACTCCCTCAGGTGATGGGAATCCTGTACCTGTTTTATGTACGATACGAGCATTTGCGGGTATCGCAGCAGGTATTCGTTTCAGTCCTGTTGAGCAGTCTGCCATCGCCTTCCAGATGAATGTCAGATATTTGTTGTCATCTTTATGTTGATAAAACCACTCGAACAAACGAGCCATTTCATCGGGGGTAGAACTGTTTTCGATGGCCTTTGTAGGATTCTTCTGCAACTGTTCCTCCGTCATGCGGATATTGATATCGTGGAATCCAAGTCCTCTCATGTACTCCTCTACTGCTTTGGGCTTGCCGCAATACTTGAAAAGGAGTTCACACGCATTGTTGTCGCTCTGTCCGAGAGACAATTCCAGCAGTTCCGCATACGAAAAGGCTTTTTTCCCTTCAAATTGTTTCATCATTGGCGACCATGTGTCTTGCATCAGGTCTGCCTTATTGACAACGATCGTGTCATAAAGGTCTAATCCTTTCCGACTCAGGTAATCGGCGACGTATAAAGCTTGCGGGAACTTCATCACACTGTGCATGGCAAAACGCTCATTCTCTTTAATGCCACTAACGGAGCCATCACGCATGATACACGCACCATAGCTTTTTGGTTCTCTTGGTAGTCTGGTACTATCGCTTACTGGATCTTGCGCCAAACATGATGTAACAATCAATGCATAGACTAATGTTACTATCTTTCTCATATTATTCTTGTTCTTATGAAATGCCCACATGAGTTACAGTAAACGTGGCGAATTTTTCTAATCATCATTGTTTATCATTGGATAATATCTCATTCCGTTTGTTATCTGTTCACCATCTGTATCCACAAAGCCAACTTTCTTGTAGAACTCATGACCGTAAGGAGAGGCATTAACGGTGATAGGCTTATCGTCCTTTTGTTTCAGGATGTGTTGAATCAACTGTCGGCCTATGCCTCTGCGCTGATAGTCCTTATCTACAAACAGTAGACCAATATGGTGGTGCTCGTTGCGTGTGGCAATCACTCCAACCAGTTTTTCATCTTCAAACGCGCCATAAAAACGAAGCATATCCAGAAATCTTTCATCGCTGATGGTATGCATAAACTCCGCGATTCCTTCTTCTGGATAGTCTGGAGCCTCGAACTCCATGAACACCTCTTTCACGAGTTTCAAGGCCTCGTCCCATTGGCTTTTTTCTATTTCTGCAATCCAAACTCTTCTATTGTAGCTTTGCATAAATTCATATTCACTATTTTTGGTTATAAGGAATTAATTTCATCTTGTAAATGCTGAAGAAACCTTGCTCCATGCCCTCCGTCCATCTGAACATGATGAAACTGAAAGGAGATTGGTAGGGTAGTCTTGAACCAACCTTTACGATACTTCCCCCACATCACCATAGGGTTGCAGAACTTATCAGTGTATTGATTCACTATGCAATCCAGTTCGGTAGCTATCATGGCTGAAGTTCCCACAACCATAGCATCATCCACAAAACAGCTTTTGCTATTGTCTGATGCCGATTTGGTCAGAACGGAATACTCTTTTTGAAAAGCCTCCAGATCTTCGCAAAATGGGATATCGCATGAGTTGATACCGCCTTGCTTATTGTTGACTATCACGTTGATAGCGAGTTTGTCATAGCAGAAAAGCTTGCCGTTTTCTGGAAGGGTATAGAACTCCTTCACCTGACTTGCAGCCTTGCCAATACACCAGCAAAGAAGCATGTTGAAACTCATGTTATGCCTCTTGCAATACTTCACAGCCTTGGAAACATCAAAGGTCTTCACCAATGTCACCATAGGCATTGGCGAGGACATCCAAAGGCTGAAAGCATCAGCACGAGTCGTGTCTTGTGGGTTTATTTCTGTTTTCATTTAATCTTTCAAAGGCATCATTACGCCACATTGATAATCAGGAGAATTGATATCAGTACCTTGATACCACTCCATGCTTTCGGAGTTATCAGCCCATTTATATTCAGGATGAGCAGGAAGCCACTCCTTGTGGAATTTCTGGAATTGCTCATGGAAAGCCTTCATGCCTCCCTCAAAATGCACCTTTAGCCATTTACCGCTATGGATAGGGAAGAGCTTCATGCCCTCTGGCACATTACCGCCCTTGTATATGCCTCCAATGACGTAAGTGAAGGATTTCTTGCAACCTCCGCCGAAGTTCACCTCTGCGCAAGTGCCGCAATTGTGGTTAGGAATATCGCAAGTGCAGAGACCAAATGCACCAACACCATTATCAATAGCTGCCTGCTGAAACTCATCAGGAGTCTTGCCCTCCATGAATACAGGCTTTATGATGCGTTCTACATACTCGCCCCAGAATTTGGTACATTCCTCTGGATGACAGAATTCGATGTTCTTTGACATGCCGATAATCTGTACATCTTGCAAGGTAATAAGTTCATGTTTCATATTCATAATGTTTTAGTTATAGTATCGCTCGATTGTCGAAGACAAAATTACAGAAAAATTTCGTATTATAGATGTATTTTCAGATTTTTAACGACAATTCAATGAAAATATATGATATAAGCAGCAAGTTGCTATTTAACTGACACTTGCTTTAGCTTGTTGAGCCTTAACGAAAAATAATTACCAATCTTACCAATCTCTATTCAATAAAAATATATCAAGAATTAGAGAATTTTTTCTTTGAATTTATAAGAATTTGAGAAAGGTCGCTTACGCTCCTGCAATCATGCCTATTCCCAATGCTACGCAAGTAGCAAAAGTTCTCTCTTTCGCATTAATTCAAAATTCGCAAATTCTCAAATTCTTGATAAAAATAAAAGATTGAAAAGATTGCGCAGATTGGAAATTTTTGTCAGTTTAGCACCGTAAGGTGCGCTATAATTCATAGTTGCATTTTAATCAAATCACGTTATCAATGTTTAATCTGCATCAATATATAAGGCTTTAATAGGTGTTTTTTGCTCAAAAAGTTGCTCAAATCATAATTTTTAACTACCTTTGCACCCGCAAAATCAGGATAATAGAATCTTAAAGGAAATTTTTTAGTACTACATTTTTATGTACAAGCCAAAATTAGTCAGTTGTCTTCGTAATTACGATAAGAAGACATTTATGGCAGACCTTATGGCAGGTATCATCGTGGGTATTGTAGCACTCCCACTTGCTATCGCCTTTGGTATTGCTTCAGGTGTATCGCCAGAGAAAGGTATTATCACCGCTATTGTTGCAGGAATCTTAATCAGTCTCTTTGGAGGTTCAAAGGTGCAGATCGGTGGCCCTACGGGTGCTTTCATCGTCATTATCTACGGAATCATCGAGAAGTATGGTATGTCAGGACTTACCATCGCCACGCTCATGGCAGGTGTGTTCCTCATCCTCTTGGGAGTAATGCGCCTCGGAAGCATTATCAAATTCATACCTTACCCTATCGTGGTGGGCTTCACATCAGGTATAGCCATAACCATCTTCACTACTCAGATAAAGGACCTCTTCGGATTGCAGATAGATAAGGTTCCAAGCGAATTCATCGATAAATGGGGATGCTACATAGAGAATTTCTCAACTATGGATCTCTGGTCTTTCGGCATCGGATTACTCAGCATCCTTATCATCATTGCTACGCCAAAGGTAAGCCGTAAGATACCAGGATCACTCGTTGCAATCATCTTTACCACCATACTTGTGGTTATTCTGAAGCAGTATGCCGGAGTTAGTAGCATCGAGACCATAGGCGACCGTTTCACTATCTCCGCTACTCTTCCAAGTGTTGAGATGCCCGACCTCTCTCTCGACCTTCTCAAGGGACTTATGTCTCCAGCTCTCACCATTGCCATCCTCGGTGCTATCGAGTCTTTGCTCTCTGCTACCGTTGCCGATGGTGTTATCAGCGACCGTCATAACTCAAACAACGAGCTTATAGGTCAGGGTATAGCCAACCTCGCAACCCCACTTCTCGGTGGTATTCCTGCTACTGGTGCTATTGCCCGTACAATGACTAACATCAACAATGGCGGTAAGACTCCTGTTGCCGGTGTCATCCACGCTATTGTACTGCTCCTCATCTTCCTCTTCCTCATGCCTTTGGCACAGTATATCCCAATGGCATGTCTGGCAGGTGTGCTGGTAGTAGTGAGCTATAACATGTGCGGTATTCCTTCATTCCTCGGTATTCTCCGTAACCCGAAGTCCGATGTAACCGTATTGCTCGTAACCTTCTTCCTCACAATCATCTTCGACCTTACCATCGCTATCGAGGTAGGTATCGTTATTGCTTGTCTGCTCTTCATGCGTCGTATGGCAGAGACATCCGACGTGAAGCTTGTAAGCGATATCGACGTAGAGGAAGAATCCGACCTTCAGTCAAATCAGGATGAGCATCTCGTGGTGCCAGACGGCATTCAGGTATATGAGATCAACGGTCCTTACTTCTTCGGAGCAGGAAACAAGGCAGAGGAGCTTATGTCATCCCTGCGCGACCTTCCAAAGGTTCGCATCATCCGTATGCGTCGCGTACCGTTTATCGACTCAACAGGTATCCATAACCTCACCAACATCTGTATCACTTCAAAGCATCAGAACATCGACGTAGTGCTTTCAGGTGTTAATCCAAAGGTACATGCAGTACTTGAGAAGGCTCATTTCTACGAAATCATCGGAGAAGACCACATCTGTCCGCATATCGACATTGCCCTTGAAAAGGCAAAAGAGCTTGCAAATGCTTAAGGAATAAAGTTGATGGAATAAAGATTCGGGTTTGTAAGTAACCCCATAAATAATACAATCCTCCCCAATAGCTGACTATCGGCATATTGGGGAGGATTTTTTATCTATTCTGTTTCTTTGTAGTAAAGAACAGGTGTATTGTTATGTCTTAAAAAGCGAACTCAGCAGTAACGCCTATCTTAGTCATTTCTCCAAATTTTGTCTGTTCCAATGACTTATACAAATCAGCGTGCAGTCGGGCATAATGCTTGCCTATTGGCATCTGGATACCGGCACCTACGTATATTCCGTAGTGAGTGGTGCTGACGTTATCTACTGGTGCAGGAGATTTACCATTATTATAGTAGATTGTCTCTTTTGAACTGAGAGGTAACGCAACGAATCCTCCACCACGAATGATTGGTTGAATCTTACCATTACCAAAGCGTTTTGCAGCACCAAATAATATGTTCAATACACTTTTCTCATATTTTAGAGGCAAAGAATGATCTGTCCCCTTTATTTCATTTGAAGAACTGTATTTTGGAGTGAAAAGCAAACCTAAATCTATGCTGAAGCCTTTTATAGCACGCTCAAGGTCTATGTCTACACCAACACCTATTTCAAAAGCATCGCCTGAATAGTTTATATCGGGATCTATTTGTGAACCACACATTTCCTTGGAGTGGTGTGCGTATGATGCTAAAACCTTCAGATGAGTTTTTATCTTGTCCGTCTTCTCGTCATATTCGTACACAATACATGAACTGCCGTCAGTACACACGTCATTGTGATAGTCGCGTACGACGTTTACGAGTTTCTTTTTCGTCATGTTGTTATCATCCATCTCCATCATGGCATTCTTTGATTGCTGTAGCAGCATCTTCACCTTACCATACTGTTTCTGTTTCTCTTGTATGATGTTTCTGGTGCCTTGATTAGCTGCATCAATAGTTGCATAGGATGTGTTTCTGTTTGTGAGTTCTGCCATCTCACCATCCTCACGTTCAAAGAAATAGTATTCGTCGCCATTGTATGTCACGCAGTACAGGTTCATCTTACCTTGAACCATGAATTCTGCAAAGTAGAGGTCAGGAGTTCCTGTCACGTTAAGTCTTCGTGTGACAAAAAACTTACCCCCGTTGTCGAATCGGAAACCCTCTATATCACCAGGTTTGTAGGTAGTTTTCTCATTATTAACCCAGAAATCACATTGTTTTGATAGTTTTTCGTTAGTACGGAAGTCAATAGTACCTCTGATAGTATCACCTGTATTTGTGATTACATATCCAGATTTAGGATTGGTCTGTGCCATTGCTACTATTGCAGAAACCGCGAACAGAGCGAAGAAGATAATCTTTCTCATTTCTGATATTTCAAATATTGTTTAGTTGATGTTAATAACACAATATACATTACAAATGCAAAGGTACAAATTATTTTTAATCCAAGCAAGAAAACGAGGTGAAAATGAAATAGGATAGCAAACAACCCAAACTATTGTGTGGTACAATGTTCCAATATCCAGTCTTGTTGTTTCCTACACGAACTATCATCCCTATGGATTTTAGTAGTGATATATGCTTAAAACCACCACAACGCCCTTGCCGATGCCGAAGCCTGTGCATGGATAGCGAGGGAGATATTGTGATTGATGTTTTTGAAATAGGGGGTAAAAAGTAGAAAAATGAAATTTATTTCCACTTTTTACCCCCCAAAGCTTGCAAGTTCACAATTAAATCACTATATTTGCACACGATAAAGAAAATCTTAATAACAAGAAACCAACATTATGAATACTTACACTTAAACGAATTAAAACAATCCAATGGACTTGTATTGACACAAGAAAAGTTGTCATCATAAAAATGCCATATATCCTTAATTCCGCAACACTTTGATTTAACTTTATTTATAAGTTCCTGAGCAACAAAAAGTTGCTCAGGATTTTGCCATGTCAGATTTTTCACTTATCTTAGTGTTGCAAATCAAAACAAGCGTAA
>Ga0256405_10000902_pt1 | contig 89592 bp, 66 predicted proteins | sample RumenRJG_02DNA_FD_189096 | JGI IMG/M metagenome (GOLD analysis project Ga0256405, IMG submission 189096) | Bovine rumen microbial communities from Lethbridge, Alberta, Canada - RJG_02 | ecosystem: Host-associated > Mammals > Digestive system > Stomach > Rumen | place: Canada: Alberta... | reverse complement strand
CATCTTACTATTAATCAGTAAGTTAAAGTTACAAAAAATAAAGCAGAACACCAAAAAATAATGATGTTCTGCCCTATTTAATGAACCTCCTCTACAAGTTGACTAGAGGGGTTTTTCAGCGGCCTCGAAAATCGGGCAGGGAAATTAATGAAGTAGCTGATCTATAGTTATTTATCGGTCAGCGGGATCGACCTGCTCTTTTGCCTTCGGAACGGATTTCCTTCTGCCTGCTTCCCCGCATCCCCTGCCCGATCGCTTCCCTGCGTACGCCCGGCTTCCGGATGGGGGCTTGCGGATATGCTGATCATTACTTCGCAGGTTTTCCGGGCATGCGGCATCCTGAACTTGTGATGGTCAGGCGAGTCCGCTTTCGAAGGTTATTACGTATGATTCATCTGAATGAAGAGCGTGTCGTGTTTTTTCCTATTTTTGTACAAATAACTCCTCCAGATGAAACGATCCTCATACTGTCTTTGCGTAGCCTTCGGGTTGTTGTCCTGCACATTCCTTTCCGCGCAGCAGTACCGCGATGCCGCCGCTTTCGGCCTCAAGGGAAATGTCAGGGAATGTACGGTGCAGCAGGAAAACGGTTCCAGTGCATTCAGTCCTTACGATTATAGCAAGCTGTCTTTTGACAAAGATGGAAAACTGGAGTATTGGAGGATCAACTTCGGCCTTGACAGGAATGATCGGGTGCAGCATCTTTCTAATGTCACACGTTCAGGCGGTTTCCTTACGGGGTTCAAATATTCGCTGACCTCTGATGATTCAGAAAAGCATTGCTTTCATTACAAAGAGGGTGAACTGCTTTTCCATTACCTCCTTTATTCTGAGTTGGATTCCATCTTTGGTTATACTGAAAGTACGAAAGGATACCTGTTCTCAAAAGTGGGCGATGACTCGTTTGTCCGTGTCTTTTTCAGCATAGATGTTGTCAATGATGCCGTCACATCCTTAATCGAAAAGAATTACGGGAATAGCGTTGACTTGCTTACCGCACTGAAGTTGTATGCGGAAAGTTCCATGTCATCGCTCGGCACATCGCAAACTACCTATAAAGTCCTGGAAAAAGATGCCCACGGCAACTTTACTAAGTTGGTCAATACGGAAACCGGAAGAGAGACTTATCAGACGATCACTTATTGGGACACCCCATCCGAACCAGCCGCGACGACCGCGCCGACCACGTCGACTGCACCGACCACGCCAGTCACGGCGACTGCGCCGACCACTACGACGTCTGCACCGACCGCACCGTCTGCGACGGCCAAGCCGGCTGAGGCCGCTGTAAAGCCACAGGCTCCGAAACCGGCAGAGGAAACCGCTGGTTTCAGGCCGGCGACTCCGAAAGACCTCTCGTTCGAGGACATCCTGACCCGCCCGTTCGGAGTGCTCCCGACGGACCGGCGAAGGTGCACGCAGAAGCAGATCCTTTCCGACCTGTCGAGCTATGGCTGGAAAGTGACGGAAAGGAACGGCGTCCTCGTGGTCGATAAAGCAGGAGGCTATGACATGGCCATCCTGGGCGAAATTCCGTATGACGCCGGTGCCTCTTTCTTCAACAGAGACGATCGGCCCGGAGAACTCTATGGCTTCTACTACTCCTTCGTGTTCAAGACCGCAAAGCAGGCGAAGCAGTTTGCCGAAAGGATGATCTCCTACCTGCGGTCGGAAGGGGTGGAGGTTCCGGAGCCGTCGAAACACTCGAATGAGGTCTCCGCCATGTACGGATCTTCAATCGTTGAGTTGAAATTGCCTAAAAAAGGAAATACGTATATGTCCTTATACGTTTATTATTGGGGCGGCCATTATAAGGATGGCAAATGGGAAACCGGCTGGGTCGAATAAACGCGGACGGACCGCGGACACCCTTCCAGCACCCTCCGGGCGTAAATACAGGCCCGGAACGCTTCAGGTGGCCTTTTCTGTCGGGCCCTGGGAGCAAATACCGCCCTATCATGCTCCCGGGGTAGCCCGGTCGCCATGCTCCGGGCCGCTGATTTGCCCCGCTGGCTGCCGTCGCCATTGCAGGTGCAAAACCTGCTCTGGATGCACCTGAGTGTCACAGTTTGATCTGCGCGGGTGCAAAACGGCCCTGGAATGCACCCGAGTCCCGAGTGAGCCTGAGCCGGGCGGGTTGCCCGGAAAACCCGTGGCCGCCCGCGGCCTCGTGAGCGGGAGGGGCCCACGAGCGCAGCGAAGTGGGAGGGATGGAGCGAAGCGGAAGGTTTGCCGGACAACCCGCCGGCGAACGGCCGGCACTGAACTGGAACCAGCCGGCCACCGAGGGACCAGACCACGGCGTGCTTCCTCCCGCCACGGAAAAAAAGAAGGAGCTTACCAACGCAACCCCTTCAAATCAGTTATCCGGCGTGCGAAGGGACCAGGACACGGCGAACGGTTCCCCTCCCGCCACGGAAAAAAAGAAGGAGCTTGCCAACGCAAACTCCTTCCAATCAGTTATCCCGGCGTGCGGAGGAATCAGCCCACCGCAGGCGGGAGCTTCCCTTAGTTGTTCTGGGTGATCTCAGCTTGCGCCGCGGCGAGGCGGGCGATCGGGACGCGGAACGGCGAGCAGGAGATGTAGTCGATGCCGATCTTGTTGAAGAACTTGATCGAATCAGGATCTCCGCCGTGCTCACCGCACACGCCGCACTTCAGGTCAGGACGCTTGCTGCGGCCGGCCTGCACACCGAACTCGACGAGCTTGCCCACGCTCTTGACATCGATCGTCTGGAACGGATCGGCATCCAGGATCTTGTTGCCGAGGTAGTCGCCCATGAACGTGCCGATATCGTCGCGGGAGAAACCGAGCGTCATCTGCGTAAGGTCGTTCGTCCCGAAAGAGAAGAACTCGGCAGCACGCGCCATGCGGTCGGCCGTCAGCGCCGCACGCGGAATCTCGATCATTGTACCGAACTGGTACTCGATGTTCTGCATCTTGTGTCCCTCGACCTCCGCCTTCACGCGGTCGCAGATCGCCTTCTGGAAGCTGAGCTCGCGGGCGGAAATCGTCACCGGGATCATGATCTCCGGCTTCGGATGCTTGCCCTCGATCAGCAGTTCGGCCGTCGCCTCGAAGATGGCGCGGTACTCCGTCTCGGCGATCAGCGGGTAGCTGACGTGCAGACGGACGCCGCGGTGACCCATCATCGGGTTCTGCTCGTGGAGCGACTCGCCGCGCTTCTCGATCTCCTCGACGCTCACGCCCAGTTCACGGGCGATTTCCGCCTTCTTCTCCTCCGTCTTGGGGACGAACTCGTGGAGCGGCGGATCGAGCAGGCGGAAGACCACCGGCTTGCCGTCCATGATGCTCAGCGTGCTCTTGACCGCAGCCTTGATGTACGGCTCGAGGTCGGCCAGGGCGGCCTTGCGCTCCTCGTCGGTGTCGCAGAGGATCATCTTGCGCAGCTTGGCCAGCGGCGTCTCGGAATTCTTGCCGTAGAACATGTGCTCGATACGGAACAGGCCGATGCCCTCCGCACCGAACTGGAGGGCCTTGGTGGCATCCTCGGGCGTGTCGGCGTTGGTGCGGACACCCAGGCGGCGGAACTTGTCCACCATGTTCATGAACTGGATGAAGAGCGGATTCTCGGAGGCATCCATCGTGTCGATCTTGGCGCCGTAGACCAGACCCTTCGAACCGTTGAGGGAGAGCCAGTCGCCTTCCTTGTAGGCCTTTCCGCCTTCACCGAAGGTGACGGTCTTGTCCTCGGGGTGGATCTTCATCGCGTCGCAGCCGACGATGCAGCACTTGCCCCAGCCACGGGCGACCAGCGCCGCGTGCGAAGTCATACCGCCGCGCATCGTCAGGATACCGGCAGAAGCACGCATGCCCTCGATGTCTTCCGGAGAGGTCTCCTCACGGATGAGGATGGTCGGTTTGCCGGCAGCCGCGGCGGCCATCGCCGCCTCGGACGTGAAGACGATCGTACCGACGGCACCGCCCGGGGAAGCGGGTAGGCCCTGCGCCAGCACCTTGGCTTTCTTTTCGGACGCGGGGTCGAGAATCGGGTGGAGGATCTCGTCGAGCTGGGCGGGGGAGACCCGCATCACGGCGGTCTTCTCGTCGATCATGCCCTCAGCGACCATGTCGGTGGCCATCTGCAGGGCGGCCAGGCCGGTGCGCTTGCCGATACGGCACTGGAGCATCCACAGCTTGCCTTCCTGGATGGTGAACTCGATGTCCTGCATGTCGTGGAAGTGGTTCTCGAGCTTCAGGCGGATCGCGTCGAGCTCGGCGTAGACGTCGGGCATTGCCTTCTCGAGCGACTGGAGGTCCTTGTTCTTCTCGCTCTTGGTGGCCTCGTTCAGGGGGTTCGGGGTGCGGATACCCGCAACCACGTCTTCACCCTGGGCGTTGATGAGCCACTCGCCGTAGAACTTGTTGTCACCGTTGGCAGGGTTGCGCGAGAACGCCACGCCCGTCGCGGAAGTGTCGCCCATGTTGCCGAAGACCATCGACTGCACGTTGACGGCCGTTCCCCAGTCATCCGGAATCTTCTCGATCCGGCGGTAGGCGATGGCGCGCTTGCCGTTCCAGGACTTGAACACGCCGCCGATCGAACCCCACAGCTGGGCTTCGGCGGTATCCGGGAACTCGACGCCGAGGACTTCCTTCACCTTCGCCTTGAACTGCTCGCAGAGGACCTTGAGCTCGTCTGCGGTGATTTCGGTGTCGGAGGTGTAGCCCTTGGCTTCCTTGAGCTCGAACATCATGCGGTCGAGCTGCTGGCGGATGCCCTGGCCGTCGGCCGGTTCGATGCCCTCGGCCTTCTCCATGACGACATCGGAGTACATCATGATCAGGCGCCGGTAGGCGTCATAGACGAAACGCGGGTTGCCGGTCTTCTCGATCATGCCCGGCAGCGTCGCGGAGCACAGACCGATGTTGAGGATGGTGTCCATCATGCCCGGCATGGAACTGCGGGCGCCGCTGCGGCAGCTGACGAGGAGCGGATCCTTCGGGTCGCCGAACTTCTTGCCCATGATGGCCTCGGTGGCCTCCAGGGCTTCCGCCACTTCGCGCTTCAGGTCTTTGGTATATCCGCCGCCGAGGGCATAATACTCGGCGCAGCATTCCGTCGTGATGGTGAATCCGGCCGGAACCGGCATTCCCAGTTTGCTCATTTCCGCGAGGTTGGCGCCTTTGCCGCCGAGGAGCTCGCGCATCTTGCCGTCACCTTCGGCCTTCTTTCCGCCGAAGCGATAGACTCTTTTCTTGTTCTCGAACATTGTTGAAAGTTAAGTTATTATGAGTTAAATTGTTTACAAAAGCTTGGCGGCGATATCGGACAGTTCGCTCCGCTCGCCCACGCGCAGGAAGATGTGTTCGAAGAGCTTCTGCCCTTCCATCTTTTCGCTCAGGTGCGTCAGACCGTTCGACCACTGGTCGAGGTACGGCTGGTCGATCTGGAAGATATCGCCCGTGAAAACCATCTTCGTGCCTTCGCCGGCCCGCGTGATGATCGTCTTGATCTCGTGCGGCGTCAGGTTCTGCGCCTCGTCGCAGATCAGGAAGACCTTTCCGAGGCTGCGGCCGCGGATATAGGCCAGCGGCGAGATGAGCAGTTTCTCCTCGTTGAGCATCGCGTCGATCTTCAGCGCCTCCTTGCTCGACGGACGGAACTGGCCGCGGATTACGCCCAGGTTGTCCATCAGCGGCTGGATGAAAGGCGACATCTTGCTCTTCTGGTCGCCGGGCAGGAAGCCGATCTCCTGGTTGCCGAGCACCACCGTGGGGCGCGTCAGGATGATCTGGTCGAAGTCATGCGCCTGCTCCAGGGCGGAGGCCAGGGCGATGAGGGTCTTTCCGGTGCCGGCGCCGCCCGTCAGCGAGACGAGCTGGATCTTCGGGTTCAGGCAGGCGTCCAGGGCGAATTTCTGCTCGTCGTTGCGGGCCCGGATGCCGTAGGCCGTCCGGTTCTTGACGAGGAGCACCTTGCCGGCGTCCTTGTCGTATCGGGCGCAGATCGTCCCGCCGTCCTGCTGGTGGATCTTGAAGAGCTGGTTGGGGCGCGGCTCGGAGCTGCAGAGCTCCTTCCAGTCCACGGCCGTGTCCTGGCTGTAGGCGAGTTTCTGGAGGGCGCCCGGAGCGACGCCGTCCAGGAACTGGACCTCCTTGTTGGACTTCTCGATCTTGTCCTCCTCGACGCGGTCGGTCAGGTAGTCCTGCACCTCCATCCCCGCGGCCTTCGATTTCATCCGCAGGTTGATGTCCTTCGTGACGAGGGCCACGAAACGGTCGGGGTTGTTGTCGCGCACCCAGATCGCCGTTGCAAGGATGCGGTGGTCCGGAATGTCGTCGTAGAACATGCCCTGCATCTTCTCGGGGAAGGGATGGTTGGGCTCGATCTTGATGTTGCCCAGCCCCTTGCCGATCTGCACGCCGCTGCGGCCGAACATCTTTCCTTCGGTGATGCGGTCGATGTCACGCATGAAGCCGCGGGCATTGAACGCCAGCGCGTCGTTGCCTTTCTTGAACTTGTCCAGTTCCTCGATGACGACCACCGGAATCACGAGGTCGTTGTCCTGGAACTTGCGGATCGCCTTGTAGTCGTGCAGGATGATGTTCGTGTCCAGCACGAAGATCTTGGGCTTCTTGTTGTTGCCCTTCCCCTCGGAGGGGACGTTCGCATATTTCGCCATAAACTATAATGTTCTGTTCAGTCTTCTCCTTCGGATGCCTGGCTGCCCAGCAGGGAAAGCAGGATGTCCGAAATCCCGGGATTCCCGTCCGCCCGGACGGACACGCCGCCTCCGCCGCGCCGCGGGTGGCCGACGGGGTAGTACGCGACGTCCTGCAGCAGAAACTCCGCATCGAAGTAGTCATAGTCGCCGTCGTGGATCTGCAGCAGCACGCCGGGCACCTCGCCGAAGAGGACACGCAGCTGCTTGTCCTCCTTGCAGGCCTGCTGGATGCCGCTGATGTCGATCTCCGCCCCGGTCTCCGGGGAGCACATCGCGTCCAGCGCCGTGATGAGCCCGCCGTCCCCGACCGTCGCGCCGGAGAGGAGGATGCCGTCTTCGACCAGTTCGCGGACGAGCTCGTAGCAGTCCATGAAGTAGTCACCGTCGCCGATCTCGGGGAACACGTTGCCCTCGGACCCTTCCACAGCGGCCAGCAGGGAACCGCCCAGCCGGTACTTGCAGGTGTCGAACGGGACGTAGATGATCCAGCTGCCGGGGTCGGCCGCCAGTTTGTCCGGGCAGGCGCGCCGCCGTCCGATCACGGGATGCTCCGAGCCGAACGGGGAGGCCCCTTCCAGTTCGATGTCCGCTTCGGGGTCTTCGATCTGCGCGTCTTCTTCCTGCCGCAGCGCCGCGGCGACCTTGAAGGAAACCCGGTTGCCCGCCGTGCTTTCCGTGAAGGAATAGCCGGCCAGGCCGATGCCCAGCCCCTCGATGAATTCCGCGGTGGCCTGGGCGGAGGCGTAGAACGCCGCCATGCTGCCCAGCTTGCCGGTGTTCCACTTCCAGCGGGCGGCAAGGGTCAGGTCGCCGAGGCGGAACCGCCCCTTCATCCAGACCGTATCCAGGAGGGCTTTCGCGATCCGGCTCTTGGTGAAAGGCTCCGCGAAGACGGCCGGGCAGTCGCGCGGGAACGCCTGGAGCTCCCGGATCCGGGCAAGGTAGTCGTCGAGCCGCGCGGGGTCGAATTCGGATACGCCGGGCGACGGATCGGCCGTCTCGTCCACGACGGGTTCGTAACCGGCCTCTTCTGCGAGGACGGTTTTCCGGGGGACGAGGACTTCGTCGAGCATCCGCGCCGGTGAAACCGGACAGCGGATTCCGTCGATGATGTACTCCGAGTATAATGCGGCCTTTTTCCCGTTCATTCCGACAAAAATGTCCGTAAATATAGTTAAATTTGACGTGTGTTCAAAATTACGGTGGATAAAAAGATGACTCGGTTTTCCCAGGAAGAATACGATGCCCGGCTCCAGCGGCTTTTCGTCCGCTTCCCTTCGGTACAGAACGTTGGGTTCGGAAGCGCATACAAACCCGGTCTGGAGCGGATGACCGCCTTCGACCGGGCGCTCGGACGCCCCTCCGGAAGCTTCCGCTCCCTCCATGTCGCGGGCACCAACGGGAAGGGTTCCGTCGCATCCATGCTGGCCTCCGTCCTGTCCGCCGCCGGACTGCGGACCGGCCTCTACACCTCGCCGCACCTGGAGGATTTCCGCGAACGGATGCGCATCGCGGAAGGCGGCGTCTGCCGGATGATTCCGCCGGAGGCGGTCTTCGCCTTCCTGGAGGAGCACGAGGCGGAAATGGATGCCCTGGACCTGTCGTTTTTCGAAGTGACGACGGGCATGGCTTTCCGCTGGTTCGCCGACGAAGGGGTGGACGTCGCCGTCATCGAAGCGGGGCTGGGCGGCCGTCTGGACAGCACCAACATCCTCCGGCCCGACCTGGCGGTGGTCACCTCCATCGGGCTCGACCACTGCGCCCTGCTCGGCGACACGCTGGAAAAGATCGCGGCGGAGAAAGCCGGCATTTTCAAGGAAGGCGTTCCCGCTTTGGTCGGCGAGGTCCCGGACGTGACGCGCCCGGTCTTCGAGGCCGCTGCGGCGGGCCGCTGCCCCCTCGTCTTCGCTCCGGATGCGGAACCGTCGCTGTGGGCGGACAAGGACCGGCTCCTTGCGCAGATGGACCTTCGCGGCGCGTATCAGGAAAAGAACCTGCGCACCGTGCTCGCGGCGGTCGACTTGCTGCGGGCGCAGTCGTTCTATGCCTCCCTTCCGGACGGGGCTGTGACCGATGGCATCCTGCACACGGCGGCGCGGATGGATTTCCACGGCCGCTGGGAGCGTCTCTGTGAGGCACCGGTGGTGATCGCAGACATCGGCCACAACCCGCCGGCCCTGAAGGAGAATTCCGCCCAGCTCGAGGCGATGCTCCGCAGCGGGGAGGCGACTTCGCTCATCATCGTCTACGGGGTGATGGCGGACAAGGACCTGGATGGTATCCTGCCCCTGCTTCCGCGGGAAGCCACCTATGTGCTGACGGCGCCGCATACCCCGCGCGCCCTGCCGGCGGAGACCCTGGCGGCGCGTTTCGAAACCTACGGGAAGACGTCCGGAACGCCCTCCGGCGGCTGCCTGTGCGTGCCCGGCGTCCCGCAGGCCGTCGCCCGTGCACTGGACCTCGCCCGGCAGGCCCTGGCGGCGGATCCTGCCGCCCGTCCGCTCGTCTATATCGGTGGCAGTACTTTTGTAGTATCCGAGGCTGTGCCTTGTTTCGGCCGATAGATTAATAACAGAGTCATGAAAGTCAAGCTGATAACCATCGCTCTCCTTTTTGCAACTTCGCTTATGGGAATGGAAAACAAGACGGTCCGCACCGACGGGGACAAGCACGTCCTGACGGACCTGTGGAATCAATATGAGGCAGCCGTCAAGGCGGACCTTCCCCAGACGCAGTTCCAGGTGCTGTCTTCCATTACGGAAGAGGCTTCGCGCCGGCGGCTGCACTGGGACTTCTACGACGCCGCTTCACGGAAAGTCGAGGTCGGAGCCTCGCGCAACTGGAAGCTGCGGGACTCCCTGCAGAAGGCTTTCACGAAAGAGGTGAAGGATTACGACGAACCGCTGGTCACCTACGTCTGGCGGCGGAAAAGCCTCGGCGGCGACCAGTCAGCATTCGTCCTGGCGAACAAGGAGGCCCTTTCGGGCGGGCGCAACGACGCCTTTTACGGCGTGTCCGGCGTATCTACCGCTCTGTACGGGCAGTTGGGCGACCTGGTGCGCAACGACTATGAGTTCGCCCTCTGGTCGGAATTCCTGACCGGCAATTCGGGCACGGAGAAGGAACTGACGAACGTGCTGGGCGACCGCTATCCCGAAGCTGCCTTTCTGAAATACAGGCATTTGATCCGCTTCCGCACCGGATTCGAACGGGAGAAGGCATTGAAGGCGTTCTCCTCCGAATATGCCGGGAAAGCCATCGCGCTGCTTGCGGACGCGACATTGCTCTGCGATGAAAAATCAAGTCTTGACCGGAACCGGAAGACGAGTGAAGTGCAGTACAAGGATTTCTACCGGCGCTGCCAGGCGTTCGAGAAAGTCCGCAAGGGATATACCTCCGGCGTCGACGCGAAGATCGCCGCCGCCGTCAAGGAAGTGGGCGCCCTGGTGGAGGAACTCGAGTCGCGCTGGGTGCAGATCGACTTCCAGAAAGACACGGCGTTGATCCAGTTGCGCAACCTCGACAAGGTGGAGGTGCGTCTCCTGACCGACGCCAAGAAGCCCAAGACCCTGCTCAAACGTGTTCTCCAGAATCCTTCCGCCCGTTTCTATGTTCCTGATACGCTGCGTCTTGCGCTTCCTCGGCGGGACGACGGCACCTGTGTCCTGGAGGCCTGGAACGGCAAGGAAAAGACGACGGAGGTCATCTCTTGTTACAGCCTGGCCATCGCCGGCCGCAACGACGGCGACGCCCTGGCCGTCTATGTGACGGACACCCGGACCGGCCAGCCGCTGCCGAAGGTCGACTTCGAACTGTACCGGTCCGGCGTCCAGGTCGCCAGGGCGAAGAACGTGGCGCTGGACGGTTTCACGCACCTGCCTGCCGCCATTACGGACAAGATCGAAGGAGATGCGATCCATATGCTTGTCGCCACCGTGCGCGGGGCCGACGGCTTCCTCCGCCGCAGCGAGGACCTCATGTTCAATCCGACGGACCGCTGGTCGGGCCGGAGGCCGGACGACGCCTCCGAGTCCTTCTGCCGCATCTTCACCGACCGCGGCGCCTACCGGCCCGGAGAAACCCTCCGCTACAAGGCCGTCTTCTATGCGGGCGATGCGCGCCGCAGCCTGCACGTGGCGCAGGAAGGCACGCCCGTCCGGGTCGAACTGTGGAATGCCGAAGGCCAGTCCGTCGATGTAAAAGAATTGAAAACCAATGATTTCGGGTCCGTCAGCGGGTCGTTCGACCTGCCGGAAGGCGCCCGCGGCGGTTCGTTCCGCATCTGCTTCACGCAGGGCGGCATGAGTTGGAACCGTTCCGTGACGGTGGACGCGTTCGTCCTCCCGACGTTCGACCTCACCTTCGATCCGGTGGACAAGCTGTTCTTCCGGGGGGACGAGGTGGAGGTGACCGGCCGCCTGACCAGTTACAGCGGGCATCCGCTTTCCGCCGCCCGCCTGCGTTACCAGGTGGAGTCTTCCCGCGCCGGCGGCAGCGAAGGGGAGGTCGAGCCCGAAGCGGACGGCCGTTTCTCGATCCGCTTCCGTTCGCAGAACGAGGATACCTATTACCGGGTGAACGTCACCGTGACGGACGCCACGGGCGAGACGCACGCGTTCCAGACGTCCGTCTACATCACCGACCGGCTGTACGCGTCCGTCGACCTGGTGAATCCGGCCTACGGCGAAGCGCTCGACCGCAACTGGAACATGATGCAGATCGTGGGGGACCAGCCCGCCCGCGTGCGCTTCGCCGTGCGGGGCAGCAATTGGACGGAAGTGCCTGTCGATTCGCAATATACGGTGCTGGATCCGGACGGGAAGGTCGTCGCTTCCGGCAAGGCGGGCCCCGGCGAGGAAGTTTCCTTCGACCTGCCGGTGTCCGGGCGTTATCTCGTCCGGAGCGTCGTCTCCGTGAAGGCGAAGGACGGAAAGGAGATCACCGCGAAGGAGGAACGGATCCTGCTGAAGGTATCTTCCTCCGACACGGCCCTTCACGCGGACGCGCAGCATGTGTTCGCCCTGACGGAAGACTGCGCCGACGGACTGGTGGAGACCGGCGGCACGATCGGCCTCATGGCCGGGACCGCGGGCGCCCCGATGTGGGCGGTGGTCGACCTCTTCGGCGACCACGGGCAGCTGCTGGAGCACCGGATGGTCCATCTGGACGGGAAGTCCGGGCAGCCCGGTTCCCTGCAGACCTTGTCGTTCACCTATGCAGAGCATTATCCAGAGGCCGTCCGGCTGCTGGTCTTCTACTTCCGTGACGGGAGTTCCCATACCTTCACGCGGGCGTTCACCCGGGTGAAGCACACGCTGGACCTGCCGCTGACCTTCTCCGCCTTCGAGGACAAGACGCGTCCGGGGACGGCGTATTCCTTCCGCCTGAAGACGCTGCCGGGCGTGGAAGCCGTGGCCGCGGTCTTCGACAAGAGCAGCGAGACCATTGCGGACAATACCTGGTCGCCGGTGCGCCTCTATTCGGTCACGGCTGACTATGTGCATATCCATGCGGAGCCCGGCGGCCTGCGTACGGGACGCCCGGTACGCATGGTGGGAGCGGGACGCTTCCGCTCCAACGGCAAGGAGGATGTGATGATGTACGACATGGTCGAGGAAGCGATGCCGATGGCCAAATCCGTGGCGTCGAATCAGGCGGGTATCATCGAGAGCGACATTGTGGTGGACGAAAGCATCCCGTTTATGGAGAACCGCGAAGTGCCGGAGAACATGGCTTCCGTGACGCTGCGTTCCGATTTCGCGTCTACGCTCGCGTTCGAACCGCACCTGCAGTCGCATGCCGACGGCACGGTGCAGCTGGACTTCCGGACGGCCGACAAGCTGTCGACCTTCATCGTCCAGGTCTTCGCCCATACCCGGGAGATGCACAACGCCGCGCTGCGGCAGGAGATGGTCGTCTCCCTGCCGGTGAAGGTGTCCGTCGTCGAGCCCGGATACCTCTATCAGGGCGACCGTTACGTCCTTCATGCGACGGTGTCCAACAATACGGAAGAGACGGTCGGCGGAACGGCCGTCCTGCAGACCTATGCCACGGCCGACTACGAGGGGGCCGAGCCTTTGAAGACGGTCTCCCGCCAGGTGAGCGTCCCTGCGGGCGGTTCCGTCCCGGTGACGTTCGAGGTCGATCCGGCCGCGGTCGGCACGTTGGGGCTCAAGGTGGTTTTCGCCGATGCGAAGGGCGTCTGGTCCGACGGCGTCTTCCTGCCTGTCCCGGTCCGTCCCGACCGGCAGTTCATCACGGAGGCGCATTCGGCCGTCTGGCTCGCAGGCATGGACAAGCAGGCGCTCCTGCGCCGCTTGCAGGCGTCCTTTACCGGAACGTCGGGCGCCGGGGCGACGGTGGGCGAGGTGGACATCCGCCGGATGCTCCTGGACGCCATCCCCGCGAAGGTCGATCCGGACGGGAAGGACCTTCTCTCCCTTTCTGAAAGTTACTATGTCCGCCGCGTGACGGAGAAACTCGGTGCGCCTGCGGCTACGACGCTTTCCGACGAGAAACTGCTCGCTTCGCTGCTGGCCTGCCGTAACGCGGACGGCGGTTTCGGCTGGTTCGAAGGCATGCGTTCTTCGCCGGTGCTGACCTCCATCCTCCTGGAGCGGGCCGCGAAGCTGGAGGCGCTGGGCTTCGGCATCCCGGGCCTGGATGCGGCATCGGCCGTGGCCTACCTCGACCGCGAACAGTTCGTCCACGACGATCGATTCCCGCTCTGGTCGGGCCGGCTGTCGTATGCGCAGTACGCCTATGTGCGTTCCCTGTACGCCGGTGTCCCGTTCGCCGTCTCGGCGGAGACGCTGTCCGAGCGGAGCGACCTGGCGAAGAACCTGAAGGATTTCAAGAAATACATCAAGGACTATCTGGTTCCGTCGAAGAAGGACGGGCGCGGCCTGAAGGGACAGATCCTTTCCAAGGCCCGCCGGATCAAGACGTTGGTGCATCTCGTGAACGACGAGGGCGGCTCGAAGCTCTCGTCGGCCTGGGGGCTGCGGTTCGCCGCTGCCTCGGAGATGAACGCTTCGCTGCGTGCCGACCTGGCATCCTTGCTGGAATATGCCGTGGCGCACCGTGACGGCGGTTGGTATTATCCGAATGCGGTGATGCCTTGGCGCGGTTTGCTTGAGAGTGAACTGTACGCCCATTCGCTGCTGTGCGACCTGCTGAGCGACGAGCGTGTTTCCGGCGGCAACACGGACTGCGTGGAGGTTTCCGACGGGATCCGGATCTGGCTGATGCTCCAGAAGGAGACGCAGCACTGGGAGACCGACCCGGCCTACGTGGACGCGATCCATTCCGTGATGACGGGTTCCGACGACGTGCTTGCCACGACGGTCCTGCACCTGACGAAGACGTATGAGAAGCCTTTCGGGAAGATTGCCGCGGCGGGGAACGGATTCACCGTCGAGCGCCGTTTCTTCCGTCATGCCACGGACGGCGCCGGCAATGACGTGGTCGAGCCGCTTTCGGCGGGCGACGTGCTCCACGCGGGCGACCGCGTCACCGCGGAATACCGCATCTGGAATCAGGAGAACCGGAGTTTCGTGAAGCTTTCCGCGCCGCGGGAGGCCCTGTTCCGCCCGGTGAACCAGTTGTCCGGCCATTATGGCTGGTGGCTGTCTCCCTTGCGTTACACGGGGGCCTGGTCGTTCACGCCGCAGGGCTACCGCGATGTGAAGACCGACCGGACAGACTACTATTTCGATGTCTATCCGGAGGAGAAGACGACGGTTTCCGAGGAGTTCTTCGTGACGCAGGAGGGCGTGTTCTCCGCTCCGGTGGTGACGATCGAGAGTCTCTATGCGCCGCATTATCGGGCAAATGGGAAATTCACCGGGAAAGTGGTTGCAGAATAAAAATTCTGTCGTATCTTTGCAAGCCCGGCGGATACGGGGCCGTGTTTCGGTATCCGGCGTTCCGCGCCGCGGACCGTCCGCAATCCGCCATCCGCGACCGACATCCCGCGATGTCCCGCGGCTGCCGTACGGCCGGGAGATGCAGGGGAGCATAGCTCAGCTGGTTTAGAGCACCTGCCTTACAAGCAGGGGGTCACTGGTTCGAATCCAGTTGTTCCCACAGTGATAATGAGGCACTTACGGCGATGTAGGTGCCTTTCTTTTTATCTTGGGGCTCGACGATTTAAGCATATTCTAACTCTTTTATAACTCCTTTTAAAGCTATCTGAAGATACGTTTAAGAGTATATAACTGGAGTCAATTTGCTTTGGCACATCCTCCATCTGATATCTCAACATCATTCTCCCATGGAGTTTGTCTCTGCATGGAAATTCCGAAGCAAAGTAGTCCCCTCATTCTCTTGTAATTGGGACCCCCTGTTCCGATGCAAAGTATCCCCCTGGTCATAAGAACGAAATCATAAACAGAATGCAGGCTGGAGCGGTTTTTCATCCCTCCTGCCTGCATTCTCAATTTCGAGGAAAAGAAAAGATAAAGGGGGTTACTTTACAGCGGATTCTCCATACCACGCGTGGTACAAACTTTTTACATATTGATGCCAAAGTTTGCAACTTTACATTTTTTTACATAGATTTATAAACAAAACCCAATTAGATGCCTATTTTGTCATTTGGAAGGTCTTAAGAAATATGTTTTACTGATTTTGCAAAAAGTATGTATCACATGAGAAAGAGTCTTTTTTATGTCTGTCTGATGTCCCTTATCTGCCAGTCCATGATGGCGGAAGGGGATGTCGTGATGAAGGTGGACAACGGGGTAATTGACCGTACAGTCACATGCTCCGAAGGACACGTGGTCGGTACTGAATACAAACTCAAGGATTCCGGTAGTTTGATAAGATCATCCCTGGAGTTCTCTTTCCTGGCGAATGATGAGCGGTATTCAGGGGAAAGTCAATGGACTTGCTTCCAGCTAAGGGACACTCTCACGGCAAGTGGGGGGAAAGGAAAGATCCTTTCCTTCATGGATCAGAAAAAGACGCTTCTGGTGGAACTCTCTTACCTGGCTTTCCCTGATCTTCCGTTGGTGAGCAAGACACTTTCAGTGAAGAATCTCGGTTCCGATGATGTGAAACTTGAAGGAGTGAGTGTCGAGAACTTGAGTCTCATCCAAGGTCCCATCAACTCCTGGGTGTTGGGAAAATACGGGCGGTATCAGAATCTGGGCTCTTTCTATGGTGCTTGGGATGATCCGCTGGTAATTGTCCATGCCAACGAGGAAGGCTATGGGATCGCCGTCGGGAATGAGGCGGTTGGCATTATCAAGCGAACCGAGGTCTTCCAGGACGGACATACGCTTGAGGCTGGCGTCACCAAGCCTGGCTCGGATTATCCATTCCGCCGTTGGCTTAAGACAGGGCAGCGCTGGACCAGCCAGCCGGTATTCACCGCGATTTACGGGAACGGTGAATTCGATCCTCAACGTATCGTGAACACCGCGGTGCAAAAGTACGTGAGGCTCCATATGGGGACACGTGTCGAGCAGATCAAGCATAAACCGATGTTCGTGTATAACACGTGGATACCCTTCGCCAGGACCATCAACGATGAGATTGTTAAGGAGGTTGCCAAAGCGGCTGCCGAATGTGGTGCTCAGGAGTTCATAATCGATGACGGTTGGCAGATGGGACACGGGAGTACGGACGTGAAAGACGGTGATTGGGTGAGTGACTGGGCTGTGGACACAGTGAAATTCAAGGGCGGACTGAAACCCACGTTCGACTACATCAAGTCGCTGGGTATGAAGCCTGGACTGTGGATAAGTCTGGCTCGTCTCGATTCCAACAGTGAGATGGTGAGAGACAAGCCCCAATGGATTATCCGGGACAAGAACGGAGACATAACTGATCTCCATACCTCCAGTTCCAACAACCGGACGGCCTGCATGGGAACGGACTGGTATGATTACATCCGGGACGTGATTCTTCATTTTGTGAATGATTACGGATTGGCTTATGTGAAGCTGGATCTCGCCATTGTGACAAGCGCTTATGTGTATGATACCGGACATACAGGCTGTTACGCGGCAGACCATCCCTACCATCGGGACCATGAGGAGTCATATGACGTCATCTACAGCCGCGCGATGGACCTCTTTGATGAGTTGCACGAAAAAGCTCCTGAATTATTTATCGACTGCACATTCGAGACAGCGGGAAAGATTCAGCTTATGGACTATGGAATCGCCAAGCATGCTGACGGGAACTGGCTAAGTAATGTCAATGGATGGTCTCCGAACGCTAATTTAAGGGTTCGGAATCTGGCTTGGGGAAGGTCTCCCGCATTGCCGGCCACTTCGCTCGTCATAGGCAATCTGATGATAGATCAAGGAGAAGACCACATTCTGGCTTTGAAGTCCCTTGCCGGGACGCTCCCTATTATTCTTGGTGATCCGAGACAATTGAGTGACACGGAAAGGAAAGAATTCCGCCGCTGGACAAGTTGGTTGGAGGATCTTGAGAATCGACACGGTTTCATGTCTTTCCGGCAGGATCTGCCCGGGTTCGGGGAGCCTGCGTCAGGCTTCTGGGACGGCTTCGCCCGCATCAATGTGGACACTCAAAGTGGAGGGCTTGTCGGCGTGTTCCGGGAGAACGCGGCCGAGTCCTCCAGGACAGTCACTGTCCGGGACCTTGACCCTGACAGCAAGTATGACGTTTATCAGGGTCCGGGCAGGAAGAAAGTCGCGACACTCTCCGGCAAAGAACTCGAGGAAAAAGGGTTTGTGGTCCGCTTTAAGAAACCCAGGGACGGAGATCTTTTCGAGATCACGAGGCGCTGACGCCGGCGGAAGACCCTTTGCCCGGGATCCGGAATACTGCAAACAGACATATGATGAAAAGAATCGCTCTTGTTTCCTGCCTGCTGGCGGTCGTCGCTATCTCCTTTTCGTGCGGTGATGGCGCTGGAAAAGAACTTGAAAACCTGTACGCTTCCTTCGTCGACCCTCCCATGGAAAGCCGTCCGTTCGTCCGCTGGTGGTGGAACGGCGCTAAACTGACCGCCGAGGAAATCGACCGGGAACTGGGCGTCATGCAGGACGCCGGTATCGGCGGCGTGGAGATCAATACGATCCGTTTCCCCGGCGGGGACGACCTCGGCATCCCTTCGCTCGACTACATGAGTCCGGAGTGGATCGCGATGGTCAAGTCCGCCATCGAATCCGCCTCCCGGCGCGGGATGACCTGTGACATCATCGTCGGCTCCGGCTGGCCTTTCGGGGCGGAGTTCCTCGCCGAGAATGAACGGACACAGCTGCTGACGAAGACCTCCCGGAAGCTGACCGGTCCTGCGGAAGTGACCCTCGACGTAGCGGAGCTGCTTTCGGAAGCGGATCCGCAGGTCGGATTCAAGTATGCGGGCCAGACCATCGTCCTTCATTCCCTGACGCTCGCTCCGGCCGCGATGGATACCTTCACGCCCGGGACCGACATCCCGTTCGAGAAGGGGGCGTCGACCGTGACGGTCCAGGTGCCCGCAGGAGAGCATGTCCTGTATGCCCTGGTCAAGGTGACGGGGTTCCAGTCCGTCATCAACGGCGGCCCCGGCGCTTCCGGACCGGTCCTGAACCACTATGACAAGAATGCCACGCTCCATTTCCTGCACAAGATGTCGGACAACCTGTTCCCGGCGATCGAGGGGACGCAGGGCTTCCGCGCCCTGTTCTGCGACAGCATGGAACTGGAAGGCGCCAACTGGTGCGACGATTTTGCGGAGGAGTTCCTTGCCCGCCGGGGTTACGACATCACCCCGTACCTGCCCTTCATCCTTTATAAGGTCGGTCACATGGGACATGCGATCGAGGGCGCTGCCGAGACGGCCCTCTCCCCGAAGGCGGCCGACGCGGTCAGCCGGGCGCGGTATGACTTCTTCACTTGCTGCATGGACATGATGCAGGAGCGCTTCCTGCGGACCTTCGACCAGTGGTGCGATTCCTGCGGATTCCAGTCGCGGGTCCAGGCCTATGGCCGGGAGTTCCATCCGGTCGACGCCTCGATGGAAATCGACATCCCGGAATGCGAGACCTGGTTCGAGAATGCGGACGGGGCTCCCCAGAATGCCTACCTCCGCCGGCCGACCTACACGAATGTCAACAAATCCGTGGCTTCCGCCGTGCACTTCAAGGGCGGACGGGTGGTCAGCTGCGAGGAGATCACCAACACGGGCTACGTTTTCAATGCTTCGCTGGAGGCGATCAAGATGACGGGTGACCAGAGCAACCTTTCCGGCGTGACGCATTCGATCCTCCACGGATTCAACTACACTCCCGCCGAGGCGCCGTTCCCCGGCTGGGTCCAGTACGGAACCTATCTGAACGAACGGAACACCCTCTGGCCGTATTTCCGTCTCTGGGCGGACTACAAGGCGCGGATCTCCTCGGTCCTGATGCATTCGGACTACTGCTCGGACATCGCCGTGCTGATGCCCTGGGGCGATCTGTGGACGAAGTTCGGTCCCCAGCGCGATCCCTTCCCGGCGCTCCGCTATCCTCCTTATGCCGATGAAGTATGGGCTGCCATCCACCGGAACGGCAATGCCTGCGACTATGTCAGTGAAAAGGTCCTGCAAGGCAGCAGCGCGAAGAAGGGGAACCTGCTCGTCGGGCAGCGCAAATACCCGGTGCTGATGCTGCTGGAAGTCGAGTCGATGATGCCCGAGACGGCGCAGGCCATCCGCCGCTTCGTCGCCGCCGGCGGCAAGCTGGTCCTGGTAGACAAGGTCCCTTCCCGCTCCGTCGGCCTGCTCGACCATGAGCGGCGCGACGCCGAGGTCGAAAGCATTTTCTCCGCCCTGACGGCTTCCTATCCGGACCGGATCTTCAAGGTCCCCGCCCCGGATGGCGACGTCACCGCCTGGTTCACCGGCGTCCAGAAGGACTGCGGCATCGAGCCGTATCTCGAGGTGCACCAGCCCTCACCGTATGTGTCCCAGGTCAAGCATCGCGCGGCGGGTTCCGACTTCTATTTCATCGTCAACAGTGACCCCGTGGAGGAACATCTCTTCGTGGCGCGCTTCCATTCGGCCGGGACACCGGTGCTCTGGGATCCGGAGACGGGCGACCGGACGAAACTGGACGTCACGGAAGACGGTCTGCTGTGCATCCCTCTGGAAAAAGCCGGCTCCCGGCTGGTCGTTTTCGAAGGCCCGAAGATGGCGGAAGCCGCTGCCGAGCCGGAGTGGGTGCATGCCCCGTCTGATTCCGTTGTCATCCCCACATGGGACATCCGCTTTGAAAAGGTGGACGGCACGGTCTTCACGCTCGAGGATGCGCCGCTCTTCGATCTTTCGAAGGATGTACGGACGGCGGATTTCGCCGGTGTCATCACCTACTCGGCAACGGTCGGCGTAACGCCTGGCAAGGACAGGGTCTTCCATCCGGGCCTGGTTTACGGTGTGTCCGAAGTGTCCGTCAACGGTGAAAAGATCAGCTGTGACTGGTACGGCGACCGGACGGTCATCATCCCCGCACGCCTGCTCGAAGGCGGGGAGGCCCACATTACCGTCAAGGTGACCACGACCCTCGGCAACTATATGAAGTCGCTGACGGACAATCCCGTGGCGAGGCGGTGGACCGGCGGCCAGCCGCTGCGTCCCACAGGAATGCTGGGCCCGGTGTCCCTGTAAGAAGGCCGCTACAGCCGCTTGGAGAAGTTCCGGCCGCTGCCGGAAACGGTTTTTCCGCCGACGATTTCCACGGTGAAGTCAACCGGTTCGTCGGAGGTCAGGGTGAAACGCCGGCGTGCCGTGTCGTAGGTGACGGTGCAGTCGAACCAGTCGGTACCGTCGCCCTTCGGAAGATGGAAGCGACGCATCGAGCGGCCGTTCGGATAGACCCGGAAGACCACGCGGCCCCCTTCGGGCGTTTCCCGCAGGGGGATGATGGCGCCGGAACGGACGAACAGCGGGAACCGGTCGAGCGGATAGACGGCTTCGATGAGCGCCCCGGCCGGGTGCCTTGATCCGTCCCAGCAGTCGATCCATTCCCCCTCGGAAGGCAGGTGGAAGGCTGCGCCGCCGCCCTCGGCGGTGAGGGCTTTCGTGAAGAGGTCGTTTCCGAGCCGGTGGCTTTCCTCCTCGAGGCTGGCCTCCTTCAGCAGCGAGCCGCCTGTCAGGTGGGCGTCCACGATGGTCGAGAACTTGTAGGGAGTCAGCCGTTTCATCAGCACGACGCACTGCCGGTAGATGGCTTCGACTTCCGCCCCGTGCCACCAGGGAAGGTGCGACGAGAACGGGCCGTTCACGCCCCCGTTGATCATTGCGGCCGTCATGCAGCCGAACTGTGCGTACCGGGTGAACTCCTCGGCCGTGGAATGCGCTTCACGGAAACCACCGACCTCACAGGCGACGGCGCCGTAGCCCAGCAGCGCGGAGCGGTAGATGTTGTCGATCTGCTGGCGGAGTCCGGCCCAGTCTCCCGAAAAATCTCCGCACCAGCCCATGTTCATCTTCTCGACGCTGGCGGCGATGCCGCCCTGGTGGGAGTACGGGCGGGCGATGATGATTCCTTCCTTCTTCCGGCTGACGGCGTAGTCGTACATCGCATCGTAATAGAAATGACGGAACTCCCGGCCGCTCATCGTTCCGACGGACGTTTCGATCACGGTCGGCAGGGCGAGCTCGCCCTGGTCCACCTTCCAGCCGCAGACGCCGTCCGTGAACACCTTGTCGAGCATCCCATACCACCAGCGGGTCGCCTCCGGGTTCGTGAAATCGACGTGGACCCCGAATCCCTTCCACCAGCCGTACGGCGTGGAACGGTTCGCCCCGTATCCTTTGGCGATGAGTTCGTCATACACCTCGCTTTTCTGCAGGGGCGTGTCCTCGCTGCGCTGGTTGACCACGCCTGTGATCCAGAGAATCGTCCGGATCCCCCGGGCCTTCAGCCCCCGGATCATGCCGTCCGGGTCGGCGTACCGGGCCTTGTCCCATTCCAGGTTGTTGTAGGCGGTTTCCCAGGGGCTGTCCACGATGATCGCGTCCAGCGGGATGTTCCGGCCCAGGTACCCTTCTGCCAGGCGCTCGACCCCCGTGGTGGTGTTGAGGCTGTCTTCCCAGGCGATGTGGCCCAGGGCCCAGGCCGGCGTGACGGGCGGGCGGTTCACCGGTTGTGCGGAGAGGTCCGCCGTGAAATCGGAGGCTGCCGCTCCGCCGAGGAGGACGAGCCCGAAGAGGAATGAACGGATGCTGTGTTTCATGTCGTTGTTTTCAGGATGTGGTTGAGGCAAAGATAAGGATTTCATACGAATGTCACGATTTTTGCAGCGGAAACTGCGATACGGATGCAACCATGAAACACAGGAAAATCCCTCGGAAACTCCACATCTCGGAGGACGACTTCATGCTGGCCAACCGCAGGGCGGCCCGCCAGGAAGAGATCGACGCGCACGGCCGGCAGGTTTCCTTCCGGAAAGTGATGCACCGGTCGAAGAAGGCATACGACAGGAACAAATACAAGAAGGACATTCCGTCGGAGTGATTTTCCCATCCGGCGGTTTTTCCGTATATTCGCACGATAAAAAACACAGATTATGATCCTATCCACCACCCCGTCCATCGAAGGACGGACCATCACGGAGTACAAAGGCGTCGTTTTCGGCGAAGTCATTTCCGGCGTGAACTTCTTCCGTGATTTCGCCGCGAGTGTCCGGAACCTGATCGGCGGCCGTTCCGGCTCTTACGAAGAAGAACTGGTCAAGGCCCGCACGCAGGCCATGCGGGAGTTGTCCGAACGGGCCGCCGAGATGGGGGCGGACGCCGTCGTCGGTATCGACATCGACTATGAAGTGCTCGGAGAAAACGGCGGGATGCTGATGGTGACGGCTTCCGGAACAGCTGTCAAACTGGCGTAAAACGATGATGCAGCAAGAAGCGCATCCTTTCGGAGAGCGCCTGGAAGCGTATCTGCTTGAGACCTGTACCTCGCAGGGGTTCCTGCAAGGGCCCCGCTTGTCCTCTCCCGACATCGACGAAGCGTGGCTCCGTCTCGCCCCGTCCTTCTACGGCGACGCCGTCCGCAATTTCAACGCTTATCCGGAATTTACCCTGGCCTGCGCCGGGTACCTCGGGATGGCCGTGGCGCATCTCTGGGACAAGGACTGGCCGGCGTATCGGGACGTCCCCTATTCCTTCTTCCTGGGGGAGCGGGGCTTCGACGACTTGGATGACCACATCACCGGTACCATCCTCCGGGAATCGCGCCGCAGCGTCGCCGCCATGCAGTCGGCCAGCGCATCTGCCTACCATTTCCTGATGAAGGAAGCGCCCGAGCCCGGGACGGCGGAAGCGTACCGGTTCTTTCTCGCCGCGGTTGAGACAATGTTCAAGACCGGTGCGGCCATCGAACTGTGCCGCCTGGGTTACAAGTATGAAAAAGTTTCGTTGAAATAGCGGGATGTCAGCCAAGAAGCACAGAAGGCCAGACCCCTACCGGGCGGCCAATGAAAGCTTCCTCGCGGAGAAGGCCGGGGAAGCGGGTGTTGTCGTCCTCGACAACGGTGTGATGTACAAAGTGTTGGAAACGGGACGGGGAACCCGGAAGCCCACGCCCCGGAGCATCGTGTATGTCCATTATACCGGCCGGCTCATCGACGGTACCGTCTTCGATTCGACGGAGGGCGATCCGCTTCCGGCGCTGTTCATGGTCGGTGACCTGATCATGGGCTGGCAGATCGTCCTGACCCGCATGCACGAAGGCGACCGGTGGGAGGTTTATATCCCGGCGAAATGGGGCTACGGCGCCATGAAGACGGACGGCATCCCCGCGCATAGCACGCTCGTTTTCGACCTGGAACTCGTCAAGATAGAACGATGAAACTCACCAGCTTCAAGGACCTGAAAGTCATCAAGAAAGGCCTTTCCTCCGAGCCGGAGCGGAAGCCTGCCGGGACGGACCGCCCCCGCTCGCGGACGGTTCCTGTCCGAAGCAGGGAAGAGGAACATGTCCGGGCCGAAGGGCTGCGCAAGGGCCAGAAGGTCCGGATGATGGACACCAACGACACGGCTACGCTGGTCGGTTTCGGGAAGGATTTCTACGAACTGGAACTGGACGGTTTGACGATCCGCGCTGTCCGCAGCGAGTTTATCCCCGTCGACGTCGAGGAAGACCGCCGCCTGCGCGCCGCCGTCCCTTCCCGCCACGCAAAGGCGCAGGAGACGCCCCTGCATGCGGAAGACCCGCTTGCCCCCCTCACCGTCGACCTGCACATCGAGCGGATTCCCGGCAGCGACGGCGTTCCCGAGTGGGCGGCGCTGGATTTCCAGATGGACTATTTCCGCCGGGTGCTCCGGAAGAACCTCAAACACAAGGGGAAGCGCATCGTCTTCATCCACGGGGTGGGGGACGGCGTGCTGGCGCAGCGCATCCGGAAGGAACTGGACGAGGTGTTCGCCCTGTCCTGCAGTTATACCTTCGGGCCGATGGGCGCCACCAATGTCACGGTCAAATGAACGGAAGGGAGGAGTACTGATGCAGGGAGACAAACTCAAAGGGCATCTGGCCATCGCCGCCGCCTATGTCATCTTCGGGCTGAACATCGTGTTCTGCAAGGATATCGCGACCTCCGGGACGGTGTCGCCGTATGTCCTTTTCACCCTGCGGGCCCTCGGGGCCAGCCTGCTCTTCTGGCTGCTTTCCGCATTCCTCCCGAAGGAAAAGGTCGAGCGGAAGGATTTCCCGAAGATCGCGGCCGCCTCGCTGATCGGCCTCTTCGTTCCGCAGATGACCTTCCTGATGGCGATTACCATGTCCTCGGCGATCGACACGGCGCTCATCGGCACCCTGGGCCCCATCTTCACGATGTTTTTCGCCTTCTTCTTCCTGAAGGAGCCCATCACCGGGAAAAAGGCCGGCGGGGTCGCCCTCAGTTTCGCTGGCATCCTGCTGCTGATCTTCAATTCCGTCCACCAGGGAGGCGCGGCCTCGACATCGCCCCTGGGCGTTGCCCTGCTGCTGCTCAACAGCCTCAGTTTCTCGCTGTACCTGGGGCTTTTCCGCCCGCTGATCTCGAAATACAGCGTCGTCACCTTCATGAAATGGTCGTTCCTGGTCTCGCTGGTTGTATCGCTGCCGGTTTCGGCCCGGGACCTGCTCTCAACGGACTTTGCGGCCATTCCGGTGAATGTCCGCTGGGAGATCGCGTACTTGATTTTCTTCGCCACCGTCGTGGCTTACTATCTGATTCCTTACGGGCAGAAATACATCCGGCCGACGCTGGTCAGCATCTACTCGTATCTCCAGCCGATCATTGCCGCCATCGTCAGCATCCTGGCCGGCCTGGACTCGTTGTCCTGGCAGAAGATGCTGGCGGCTGCCCTTGTCGTGGGGGGCGTGGTCCTGGTCGGCAAGAGCCGCTCCGCGCACGCTAAGGAAGGATGACGGGCGTGTGCCCTGTCGCGGGCAGGTATTTCTCCAGCAGGTCGGCGGTGCGGATCTTCACGAAACAGGTGGGAGTCCCGTCCGTGCAGGCAAACCATTCGCGCTCCGCGACGTCCCGGTCGATAACGAGCCGGATGCCGGCGGATTCCGGCAGGATGGCGCTCAGGACCGTCGTCGCACCCACTTCCACACCCGTCCGGGCGGCCAGATGTCCGGCTGAGGCGAAGGACACCCTGGGGATGCCGAGTGCACGGCAGAAGTCGCAGGTCACGAACGGCTTCTCGGCGGAGGTGACGTACAGGTAGAAGTCCGTCTGCTGCCGGTTGCAGAGGAAGAGGGTCTTGACGATGCCGACGCCGATCCGTTCGCTGATGTTCCGGCAGTCTTCCATCGTGATCCCGGGGTCGGTGTCCACACGCCCGAACGGGATCCCGAGGGCCTCGAAGGTGGCATAGACGCGCTGCTGGAGCGGTGTGGCATAGGCCGGCGGCGGGGTCGTGTACAGCTCGCTGACTTTGAACATAGCTTTATGATTCAACGGCTTCCAGATAAAAACTGACGGGGCGGAATCCGTCGTTGCAACTGATCATGGCGCTCATCGGGTCCTTCATCCATCCGTCGAAAAAGTTTCCCTCGCCGCGGGCGAGGGCTTCGGCGAAGGACTTCATGGAGTCCCAGGCCGACGGGCACATCCCTTCGGGGCGCTCCCCGTTCTCGGAGATCCATACCTGCCCTTCGCGGACCTCGCAGGCATGCTCGATCGGATTCTCGAACCGTGCCATGAGGTCCGGATAGGTGGTTTTCCGCAGTGCGGTGATGCGCACTTTTCCCATCACTGCTTCTTCAGGAAGATCCGCGTCGTGTCGAACCAGTCGGGCTCGGGGGCTTCACTGACCGGTTCGCAGAGCACGGCCATGGTGCCGGAATAATACCAGTAGATGACCTTCCCGCCGACAAGGTCGCGCGTGTAGATGTCCTTGTTCCGGTAATGGGCGATGATGTTCCCTTCGAAACTGTCGTCATACACCGCGATGGGGATGTCGACGGCGAGTTCCTTGTCGGTGAGCTGGGCGATGAACATCGAGTATTCGATGCCTTCGCCGCGCAGGAGGATGTTTCCGCCGAAGACGGAGTACTTGTAGTTCTCTTCTCCGGACGCGGTCTTGAGGGTGAAGCGGTCTCCGGAGAACCGGAAGGTCGGCAGGCCTTTCGCGGCGTCGAGCCCTTCCACGGCGCCGGGGACGGCTTCGCCGTTGAAGCGCAGCTGCCCGGACTGTGCGGTCCACGTCCCTTCGATCTTGTCCTGGTCCGTTTCCTCTTTCTCGCATGCGCTGAATCCGCCGGAAAGGATCGCCACGGCGGCCAGCAGGCAAATCATCTTTTTCATATCAAGTGTCTTTTTGTTTCCACGTTTTTCCGCGTCGTCTTCCACGCGTGTCTTCACGCCCCAACCCATCGAGTTGCAGCGTCATTCTCTGCACCAAGGCTTGCTGCCGGCGCGGTCGTTACTTTGCCGCTTCCACCTGCACGGGGCCGAGGAGGCCGGAGGGGAGGAGCGGATCCTGGGCGGAGTAGTGGCGCCAGGTGGTGAAGGTGACGCGGCCGCTCTCGCGCGGCGTGCCGTCCGTCATCCACTTCGGCCAGCGTCCGTGGGCGGGGCCGTCGTACGGCAGGGCCTCGTCGCCGATGAGCCGGTTCTGCCAGAGGTTGACGACTTCCACCTGCAGCTGGTTCTCGCCTTCCTTCAGGGCGTCACCGGTGCAGACGCGCCAGGGGTTCGTCCACACGATGCCGAGGTCTTTTCCGTTGAGGGTGACGCGGGCCATCGCCTTCACGTCGCCCAGGTTGATGCTGTAGGCCTTGCCTTCTTCCAGCGCGCCCATTTCGAACGCTGCCGTATACACGGCCGTGCCGGAATAGTACTTGATGCCGTCCACCGCGCTGGCGGTCCAGTCGGTCAGCGTGGGGAAGACGACGCTTTCCGCCGGGCCGCCCCACTTCGGGTCGAACTGCACCGTCCAGGGACCGTCGAGCGTACAGACCGTCTCCCGGTTGCCGGCGGCCGGCTTCGCTCCCGTTCCTTCGGGCGTGAAGACGACGAAGCAGCTTTCATGTCCTTCAAGACGCAGCGGGAGGCGCTGGACGCCGTTTTCGGCGGTACAATCCGCAATCGCCGTGCGGGCACCGGTCACCGGATCCCAGCGTTCGGGCACGCCGCCTTCCACGCGGAAACGGCAGACCGTCTCCACGGCCTCGTCCGTCCGGTTGGCGACGAAGTAGATCTCCGCGCCGGCCAGGGTGCGGTGGGTATAGCGGAACGCGCCGGCCTCGGACGTGAAGTCGCACGGGACACCGTCCTTTTCCAGCAGGGCGGCGGTCACCGCATACGGCGGGTACAGGTTCTCGACCGCGCCGTCATACAGGATCACGCGTCCCTTCCCGACTTTGCGGACCGCTTCCTTCCCGTCGCCGAAGAGCACGGCGGACGTCTTCTTCACCCGGTCGTCGCAGGCGGGATAGCCGCTCAGGCCGGGGGCATTGGTGAACGGGCGGCCGACGACGGTTGCGCCGGCTTTGGCCAGTCGGACGACCTGCGCGAGGTAGTCCGGCGTGGCAGCCGTCCAGGCGGGCAGGACGAGCATCCGGTAGGAAGCGCCGCCCGGGAAGACGATCATCCCGTCGCGGACCTTCGCCTGGGCGAGCAGGCTGGGCGGGCAGCCGTCGAAGCTGTAGCCCTTCCGGTCGGGCATGAAGGAGGCGGCGTCGTCGAAGGCGGAATCCGGCGCGCGGAAGGCGTGCGGCATGCTTTCAGGCGCGAGATAGAGGATGTCGGCCACGGTGCGGCCCCGCTGGAGCAGGTACTGCGCACGGCCCAGGTAGGTGTGGTAGGCGCCGGACATCGGCCACCAGGTCTGGCCGCGGTCCCAGTGGACCCCGTAAGGGCCCATCGTCATGCCGGGACGCAGGGAATCCGGCAGGCACTGGTGCTGGAAGGTGTGGAACATCAGCCGGTTGATGCCGGCCGCCAGGGCCCAGTCCGTCTGGTTCTTCAGGGAGCCGGGGTACTGCCGCCAGGCGTCCAGGTGCGAGGTGAACGATTCGGCGGGCACGACGTTCTGTCCGATCAGGTGCGCCGCCGACGTGCCTTCGACCGGGGCGAAGGTGGTGTTGAATCCGAATCCGTTGCTCCAGAACTCGGCCATCGGCATGTCCGCCGCGACCGCCAGTTCCAGGTCGGCCGTCGGATTCATGTCGTAGGGTTCGATGGAGACCTTCAGGCCATGTTCGCGGGCATAGCGCTTGACTTCGCCCACATGGTTTTCGATCACGAGCTCCTGGGCGGTCTTGCGCACGTCCCACAGGAAGCGCTCGGTGCGGAGGCTGTCGCCGACGATGCGGCCGGTGTAGGCCGGGAACCAGGGCAGCGGGTCGTAGCCGCGGCGCTTCTGGAATTCCTTCCGGAACGAAGCGTTCCAGTTCTGGGCCCCCATCTCCCAGCTGTCGAGGTGGAGCAGTTCGATGCCGCCGTGCTCGTCGGCATAGTCGCCGGCTGCCTCGAACAGTTTGTCCGTAAAGTGGGCCAGGTGGTCGCGGAGGGCCTCCCGGCTGAATTTGTCGCATTCCATGCCGACACCGGGCGTCGGGGCGGGCCGGGTGGCGGCGCCGTTGTTGCGGCTGCCCATCCGCAGGATGGTCCATTCGCCCTCGGGTGCGTTCCAGCGCAGGTTTCCGTCGGCATCCATCGACGAGGAGATGTCGATGACCGCGCCCAGGTCGACGGCACCGGGAGCCGTCTGGGCCGATCCCGTACCGTCCGCGGGCGGGAAGAAGGCACGCACGCCGGCCATCGAGCTGTACGGGTGCCGGATAAAGAGTCCTTTCTCCTGGATGTCGGCGATCCGTGCGTCCCCTTCCGGGGTCGGGAACGCCAGGACACAGACATCTTCATAGTATTTTTCCCAATCCTGCTTCATTTGCGGGGTGAAGGCCCCTTCGCCGAAGTACGGCCGATTCGGGGCGGGAACCTCCAGTTTGACGGAGACTTCGCTGCCACCCTTGACTTGCGTGCTGGATGCCACCAGGTGCTGCATGGACTGCTCGCCTTTTACCCAGGGGCCGCCGCTGCCGGTCCATCCGGGGCCGATGCCCAGGACGATCTTGATTCCGGTCCGCTTGCACTCGCGCACCAGATGGCCGAAGATGTCCAGCCACTCCGGACTCATGAAGTCGATGTGCCCGCGGGGGACACCCACGTTCACTTCCAGGAAGACGACGTAGCCGATGCCCTGGTCGCGCATCGCTTCCAGGTCCTTGGTAATGCCTTCTTTGGAGAAGTTGCCGTCCATGAAATACCAGTAGACGCCCGGCCGGGCGTCATCCGGCGGGGTCTGGAAGTTCTCGGCAAGGGTTTGCGGGGCCGTCGGGTCGGCGGCCGCCGGACGCGTGCAGGATGCCAGCGCTGCGCACAGCAGGAGAGCGATTGCTCCGGAAAGATGTCGGATGCTCATATTTCGAGGGATTGATGTATGTACAAAGATAATCATTTGATTTTAATACGTATCTTTACGCATCGGAAACTGTACTGAAATCGTAAGAAACGGATGAAAGGCATCGGAAACATCCTTTGGCTGATCCTGGGCGGCCTGGTCGTCGCCCTGATCTACTTCCTGGTCGGAGTCGTGCTCTTCTGCACCATCATCGGCATCCCGTTCGGCATCCAGCTTTTCAAGTTGGGAGAATATGCGCTCTGGCCGTTCGGCCGCGAACTGGTGAACAAGCCCGGGGAGCCCGGTTGCGTATCGATCGTCATGAACCTGCTGTGGATCCTGTTGGGATGGTGGGAAGTGGCCCTCGTGCACCTGATTTGCGGCCTCGTCTTCTGCATCACCATCGTCGGCATCCCTTTCGGCCTCCAGCATTTCCGGATGGCGCTGATGTCGGTCTTCCCCTTCGGCAAGGAAATCCGTCCCGTATCGGAGTAAGGAAGGTCAGTAGGGGAGCGCGTCCAGGTGCCGGTGGACGGTATCCAGGAGACGCTTGCAGGACGCCTGCGTATTGGCGGCAATGACCATCGAGGCTTTCTCCAGCGAGGGGAACGCCCCGTCGAAACTGCAGATGGTGCCGCCCGCTTCCCGGAGAATCAACCCCGCTGCGGCGTAGTCCCACGGCTGCAGGCGCATCTCGAAGTACAGTTCGATGATGCCGGCGGCCATCATGCACAGTTCCAGGGCTGCGGAACCGAAGCGCCGCGTGTCGTTGCTCTGCATGTACACGTCGAAGATGATGTCCGAGCAGGTCTTTGCGAATTCCTTCCGGTAGGTGCTCATCGCCGTGCAGAACAGGCCGTCCTCGAAGGGACGGTCCGAGACCCGGATCCGCCGGCCGTTGCACCAGGCTCCCTTTCCGGCGAGGGCGGTGTAGAGTTCCTGCCTCGCCGGGCTGTAGACGACGCCCAGCTGCAGGACACCGTTCCGGGTCAGCGCCACGCTGATGCAGCAGTCGGCGATGCCGCGGGCATAGTTGGCCGTGCCGTCGATGGGGTCGATGATCCAGACGTATTCGTGCGCTTCGTCGCGGAAGTCCTCCTCTTCGCAGAGGAAACCGCATCCGGGCAGCAGTTCTGCCAGCCGGCCGGTCAGGAAGTGCTGGACGGCCAGGTCGGAAGAGGTGACCAGGTTGGTCAGGTCGCCTTTTTCCATGACTTCGAATCCGCTGCGGACCATCCGTCCGGCAGCACCGCGCACGATTTCCACGGTTTTTTCCAGCAGTCGCTCCATTTCCTTTGTCTTTTTTCTCGGCAAAGATATCGGTTTTTCGCGTCATACGTATCTTTTATTTTCTATATTTGCAAGATAGAAACTGATGTAGAGCATTTTAGTATTCTGTGATATGAAAAGAATCCTCACTTTGGTGCTGGCGGCTGCAATGCTGGCCTCCTGCGCGAATTTCAATCCTGCCTACCTGCTGCAGGGCGGTGCCAAGCTCGCCCAGGCCGCATCCCTGAGCGACGCCGAAATCCAGGCGTACGTTTCGCAGTACGTCGCCCAGCTCGACGCCCAGAATACCGTCCTGCCCGAAAGCAGCCCCTATGTCAAGCGGGTCCGCAAGATGACCTCCCGGCTCACCGAAGTGGACGGTGTTCCCCTCACGTTCAAAGTCTACCAGACCAAGGATGTCAACGCTTTCGCCTGTGCAGACGGCAATGTGCGCATCTATACCGGCCTGCTCGACGCGATGACGGACGACGAGGTGCTCGGCGTCGTCGGCCACGAGATCGGCCATGTCGCCCTGAAGCACTCGAAAAAGCAGTTCCAGCAGGCGCTGCTGACGTCGGCCGTGCGGGACGCCATCGTCTCCACCGGCGGCACCGTCGCCGTCCTGACCGCTTCCCAGCTCGGCGACCTCGGCGAGACGCTGATGAGCGCCAAGTTCTCCCGCAAGCAGGAGAGCGAGGCGGATGATTTCGGCTACGAATTCCTGAAGGCGGCCGGCAAGAACCCTTGGGCGATGGCGATGGCCTTCGAGACCCTGCAGGCCCTCTCTTCCGGCGGCACCGCTTCCGGAACGCAGGGCGCTTCCGGCTCGATCGGCACGCTGTTCTCCTCGCATCCTGCCACCCAGACCCGTATCGACAACATGGCGGCCCGCGCGACGGCCGACGGCTTCAAGCGTCCCGCCAGAAAATAACCTCCGACCATGAAAAAGATCCTTCTTTGCGCGGCATCCGCGCTGATGCTTTTCTCCTGCGGTCATCCCCAGGGTGGACTGGCCCTCATTCCCGCGGAAAAATTCGATTCCACCATCAACAACAACCCGGTGAAACTCTACACCCTCGCCGACGGTGACCTCACGATGCAGGTGACCAATTTCGGCGGCCGCGTGGTGTCGCTTTTCACGCCTGACAAGAACGGCGAGATGGCCGACATCGTCGTGGGCCGCGCCTCGCTGCACGAATATACCGACCCGAAGGGCGAGCGGTTCCTCGGTGCCTGCGTCGGCCCGGTCGCGAACCGCATCGGCGGCGCCTCCTTTACGCTCGACGGACAGACGTACACCGTCCCCGCCAACGACAACAAGGTGAACACCCTGCACGGCGGCTATCTCGGCCTGGACAACGTGGTCTGGGACGTGGTCAGCGCCGATGCGTCTTCCATCGTGCTGCATTATCTCCGTCCGGACGGCCAGGAAGGCTTCCCGGGCAACCTGGACATCACGATGACCTACTCCCTCGGACACGGCTGCTTCAAGGTGGAGTACAGTGCGACGACCGACAAGGCCACGCCGGTGAACATCTCCCACCATTCCTTCTTCAACCTGCGCGGAGAGGGCGTCGGCACGGTGGAGGACTACATCATGACGATCGCCGCCAGCGCCTATACGCCCATCGACACCCTGAGTATCCCGCTCGGACAGAACGAGAGCGTGGAGGGAACGCCGTTTGATTTCCGGGAGCCGCACCGCATCGGCGAGCGGATCGGCCAGGAAGGCAACGTGCAGTTGAAGAATGCCCGCGGTTACGACCACAACTGGGTCCTGGACGGCCCTTCCGGCTCGGTCCGTTCCGTCTGCACCGTGTGGGATCCGGAGTGCGGCCGTTGCATCGAGGTGCTGACCGACCAGCCCGGCATGCAGTTCTACAGTGGCAATTTCTTCAACGGCAAGGGCGGTGTCGCCAAGAACGGGAAACCCATCGAATACCGCTCTGCGCTGGCCCTGGAGACCCAGTTCTTCCCGGATTCTCCCAACCAGCCCGCCTTCCCGCAGATTACCCTGCGGCCCGGCGAGAAGTATACGCACACCTGCATCTACCGGTTCGGCGTGAAATAGGCGCATGCGTATGCTCAGGAAGCTTTTGACCGGTGTGGCCGTGCTGTGCGCGGCCATGCCTTTTTGTTTCGGGCAGGGGGGTGCATTCCCGGCGAAGGGGCGTGGAACGCTCCGCCTGATGACGTACAACGTAGGGGCCTTCGGAAAGTCGATGGAGGACAGTTCGCCGATGGTGGCCGCGATGGTCCGCGAAGCCGGGGCCGATGCGGTGGCCCTGAACGAGCTCGACAGCTGCAATGCGCGGCACGGCGTCTTCCAGGCAGCCCGCCTGGCGGACCTCCTGGGCGGCTGGCACTATGCCTTCCGCAGCGCGATGCCCTATGCCGGCGGCGGCTACGGCAGCGGACTGGTGTGCCGCGACCGGATCCGCCGGACCTTCGCAATCCCCATCCCCCGGGGGGACGGATCGGAACCGCGGGTCTGCGTCGTCGCGGAAACGCGGCGTTATGTCATCGCGTCCACCCATCTGGACCATATCTCCGAGGCCTCCCGTGTGGAGGGCGCACGGCGCATTGCCGAAGCCCTTACGGCGCGGTACGGCCGTTCGCGCAAGCCGGTCTTCCTGCTCGGAGACATGAACGACCGGCCGGGCAGCGCCCCGCTCCGTGAACTGGAAAAGCATTTCACGGCGCTCAGCGGTACGGATCCGACCTATCCGTCCGACGAACCGCACATCTGCATCGACTATGTCCTCGTGCTGAACAACCGGGCGAAGGTGCACCGCACCGACGGCGCGGTGTGCGCCCGTTTCGCGGACGGGGACGTAACGATCGCGTCCGACCACCGGCCCGTCTTCGTGGACGTGGCGCGGTGACCGGACGCGTGGGTTCTGTCCGACCGGATTATTTGCCGAAATAGCGCTTGAGCAGGCCGTAGAAGCCGGCACCGTGGCGGGCTTCGTCCTTTGCCATTTCATGGACGGTGTCGTGGACGGCGTCGTAGCCGAGGGCTTTCGCCCGCATGGCGATGGCCAGTTTGCCCTCGCATGCGCCCGCTTCCGCCTGGTAGCGTTTCTCCAGGTTGGTCTTGGTGTCCCACACCACTTCGCCGAGCAGTTCGGCGAACTTGGCGGCGTGCTCGGCCTCCTCGAACGCATAGCGCTTGAAGGCTTCGGCGATCTCGGGATAGCCTTCCCGTTCGGCCTGGCGGCTCATCGCCAGGTACATGCCAACTTCGGTGCATTCGCCCCGGAAATCGTTCCGGAGCCCTTCGAGGACTTCGGCGTCTTCGACCTTCCCGTCGCCGACGTGGTGCTCGCAGGCCCACTTCGGGGCGCCTTCTTCTTCCGTGATTTCAACGAATTTGCTCGCGGGAACATGGCACTGGGGGCATCTTTCGGGCGGGTTTTCGCCTTCATAGACGAAACCGCAGACGAGGCATCTGAATTTCTTTTTCATAAACTGATTCTTTCTATGGTTTGCCGGTTTCCCATCCTGTAGGAAACCTTTGGAAGCAAAGGTAATGAAAAGAGCCGTTTTTCCAATTTTTTTAGCAAGAATGCGAAAGAATCGTCGTATATTTATAAGGAAATAAACAGACAAATGGAACCATTCCTTCAGCAAGTCGTCCGGCACTATGCCGGGAAAACGGCGCCGGACGGGACGAAAATCCCCCTGGACCGCTGGTGCTTCATCTTTCCCAACAAGCGGTCGCAGGTGTTTTTCCGGAAGTACCTGGCCGACGAAGTCCGTGCCTCGGGGGTGCCGGTCATCGCACCGAAGATGCTTGAGATCAGGGATTTCCTGTGCCGTCTCGGCGGAAACGCCGCCACGGACCGCGTGACGCTGCTGCTGGAACTGTACCCCTGTTACAAGGCCCTGCTGCCCGGCTCGGAATCCCTTGATGATTTCATCTTCTGGGGGGACGTGCTGCTGAGCGACTTCGACGACGTGGACAAGTACCTGGTCGACGCCGAACGCCTCTTCACCAACGTGGCGGATTTCAAGTCGCTCCAGGACGATTTCTCCTACCTGACGGAGCACCAGCGCGAGGCGATCCTCCATTTCGTGGGCAACTTCCGTTCGGACGGGGCACTGACCGTCGACCTGGATGCGGAGAAGCCCGGCGTGAAGGAACGCTTCCTGCGGATCTGGAACCTGCTTTTCCCGCTGTACCGCTCGTTCCGTGCCCGGCTTGAGGAGAAGGGGATGGCCTATGAAGGGATGGTTTACCGGCAGGCCGTCGCGCGGCTGCGCGGGGAGGGGACTACGCCGGCGATGGACGCCGCCTTCGGCCCGGGCCTGCACTATGTCTTCGTCGGCTTGAACGCCCTGAGCGAAAGCGAGCGGGCCGTGCTCAAGGCCGTGCACAAGGCGGGCCTGGCGGAGTTCTGCTGGGATTTCCCCGGGAAGATGATCGCGGATCCGCTCAACAAGTCTTCGTTCTACATGCGTCAGAACCTGGACGATTTCCCGCCGGCGTTCCAGCCGGATCCGGACGGGGTCGGGATTCCGGCGTTCGAGGCGATCAGCGCCCCGTCCGCCGTCGCGCAGGCCAAGATCGTCCCGGCCCTCCTGGGCGACGGCGCCGACACCGCGGTGGTGCTCCCGGACGAATCGCTCCTGGAACCGCTCCTCAATGCGATCCCGCCGCAGATCGCCGATATCAACGTGACGATGGGCTATCCGATGCGGAACACGGCCGTCTACGGCTTTCTGACGGGGGTGGCGGCGATGCAGTTGCACCTCCGCCCCGACTCCGGCTCCGGCGGCTGGATGTTCTACCATGCACAGGTGTGGTCGCTCTTCTCGTCAGGCATCTTCCGCCGGCTGACGGCCGGCGATGAAGCGGTGCACGCGCTGGTCGCCAGGGTCAAGGCCGCTCGGAAATACTATATCCCGGAAGCAGACCTGCATGGCCATCCGCTGCTGGACAGCCTCTTCGTTCCGGTGGCCGTCGCGCCGAAGGATGCGTCTGCAGCGGGCGTCGACGCCCTCTGCGTCTACCTGCAGGACCTGCTCCGGACGGTGGCGGAAGGCCTGCGGGAGGATCCGGCCCTTGCCGTGGAACTGGATTTCGCGCTGGCCGCCTTCCGGGCCGTCGGCCAGTTGCGCGAGCGGAAGATGGAGATCCGGCCGGCTACCTTTTTCCGGCTGCTGGACAACCTCCTCTCTTCCGTGTCGGTCCCCTTCAACGGGGAACCGCTCCGCGGCTTGCAGATCATGGGGCCTCTGGAGACCCGTTCGCTCGATTTCCGGCGCCTGTTCATCCTTTCCTGCAACGAGGGAATCTTCCCCCGCCGCAGCCAGAAGGCTTCTTTCATCCCGCCGGAGCTGCGCAAGGGATTCGACTTGCCCACGTACGAGTACCAGGACGCGGTCTGGGCCTATTATTTCTACCGGATGGTCGCCCGGGCCGAACAGGTCTACCTGATCTACGATTCCCGGACGGAGGGTGTCAGGACGGGGGAGGAGAGCCGTTTCATCAAGCAGCTTTCCTACCATTTCAATTTGCCGGTCTGGCACCGTTTCGTGGCGGCGGAGGCGCAGCCCGGCGCCGGTGCGGAGCCGGAGATTCCCAAGACGGAACAGGACATCCAGGCCATCCGGCAGCTGACCCTGTCGGCGTCCAGCCTGAAGTCGTACCTGGATTGTCCCGCCCAGTTCTACTATGCCCGCGTGGCCGGACTGACGGAGGAGGATGAGGTGTCCGAGGACCTGGATGCGAGCATGGTCGGCAATGTCTACCATGCCACGATGCAGGCCCTCTACCTTGGCCCTGAGGCGATGGATCCTGCGTTCCCGGTCCATGACGATGAGGCCGTCGCGGCGATGAAGCACCGCCTCCGGGAAGTGGACGCCGCCTACCTGCGCACGTGGCTTTCGCGCAAGGCCGACATCAAGGCACGGGTCCGTTCGCTCATCCTTTCGGAATTGCGCACGGTGGAGGTGCGGGGCAGCGACCTCGTGACGGAGAACGTCATCGTCCAATACGTGGTCAAGACCCTGGAGCGTGACCTGGAGCGCCTCGAGCGTTCCGGCATGCCTTCCTTCCGGATCCTCGGCCTGGAACGGCGTTTCACGATGGAGATGGACGGATTCCGGTTCATCGGTTTCGTGGACCGCATGGACAGTTTCCTGCCCGGCGAGGTGCGTGTCGTCGACTACAAGACCGGCATGGTGACGGACGACGACATCGGCATCACCCCGGACAAGGCCGCCGGCATTGCGGAGAAGCTTTTCGGCGCGGACAACCAGAAACGTCCCAAGATCGCCTTCCAGGTCTTCCTGTACGACAAGATGGTCGCCCGTGACCCGGCCGTGAAAGATGCCCGGCTGGTCAATACCATTTACCAGCCGTCCCGGCTCTTCGTCAAGCCGGCGGAGGACGTGCCGGCCGATCCCACCTTCATTTCCCTGGTGGAGGAGAAACTGCACGGCCTGCTCGCCGAACTGGTCGATCCGCAGGTCGGTTTCCGCCGGACAGACGATGAAAAGACCTGCGGCATGTGTGCCTTCAAAAAGATTTGTGGAAGATGATTACGATCCTGAAAGCCTCGGCCGGGTCCGGCAAGACCTACCATCTGACCCGCACATACATCCGGTTGCTGCTGTGCAACCCGTCGGATACGGCCTACCGCCATATCCTGGCCGTCACCTTTACGAACAAGGCGACAGACGAGATGAAGAACCGGATCCTGGAGGAGCTGCACCAGCTGGCCTCCGATCCTGCCGGCTCGCACTACCTGAAGGATTTCGTCCCTTCGGACTTCCCTTCTGCGGAAGCGCTGCAGCAGAAGGCGGCCCGTGTGCTCAGCAACCTGCTGCATGACTACGGCGCCTTCTCCGTCAGCACGATCGACCGCTTCTTCCAGCAGACGCTCAAGGCTTTCTCGCATGAACTGGGCATCTATTCTTCCTACAAGGTGGAACTCGACCGTCCCTCTCTCGTGGAGGAAAGCGTCTCGCGCGTGCTGGACTCGGTCTCCGAGCAGGACCGCTCGCTGCTGGACTGGCTGAGCGACATGGCTATGGAACAGATCGGAAAGGGCGAGCGCTACAGCCTGCTCAGGCACCTTTCCGACATGGCCGGGCGCCTGATGTCGGAGGAGTTGCGGAACTGCCGGGAAGAGAACGGCATCGGCGTGGCGGCCTATTCCCGCGATTCCCTGCGGGCCTTCCGCCGCTTGTGCCGGAAGGTGATGGACGAGACCTTGGAGACCCTCCGCACTTCGGCCGCCGCGGTGCGTGATGCCTTTGCCGCCGCCGGATTCGCCATGGAGGAGACCAGCCACGGAATCATTTCGAAAAACGTCTCCAGATTCCTCTCCCTGCAGTCGGGCGATCCTTTGCCTGCTTTCACGTCGACGTTCCCGCGGGACGCGCCGGACTATGGATGCTGGTGGAAGAACGCGGACAAGGCGCGGGCGGCGTCGGCCGAAGGGTCCCTGATGCCGCCGGTACTGGCGCTGATTTCCGCGTATGAGGTCGGAAGGAAACACTTCAATACGGCCTTGGCCCTTTCCCGGCAGATCGGCGACCTGGGCATCCTGACGGAGCTCCTGCATGAGTTTGACACCCTGGTGCGGGAGAAGAACGTCGTCTGCCTGGACGATGCGAACCACCACCTGCGTGAGATCATCGACGGCTCCGACACGCCGTTCGTCTATGAGAAGATGGGCGTCCGATACGACCATTTCCTGCTGGACGAATTCCAGGACACTTCGCGTATCCAGTGGGACAACTTCCGCCCGCTGATCGCGAACAGCGACGCCCAGGGGTTCGGAAACCTGATCGTAGGGGACGTGAAGCAGAGCATCTACCGCTGGCGGAACTCCGACTGGAAACTGATGGCGGAAGAGGTCGGCCGGGCGTTTCCGGACCATGCCGACGATGTGCTCCGCGGCAACTGGCGCAGCCTGCGGAACATCGTCGCTTTCAACAACGGTTTCTTTGCCTTTGCGGCCGGCGAACTCGACCGTCTGTACGGCCATGACGGGGCCGCCGGCATCGCCCGGCTGTACGATGTCGGCGTGCGCGACGACGACGGCGAAGAGCGCTCCGCGCAGAAAGTCTGCCGCGTCTCGGATGACGACGGCCGGCTTTCCTTCGTCTTCACCGAAGCCGACAGGCAGGACGGATACCTGATCGATGCGGTCCGCGAGGCACTCGAAGCCGGGGCACGCCCCGGTGACATCGCCGTCCTCGTCCGGGAAAACGACCAGGGCAAGCATGTGGCCGCCCTCCTGGCGGAAGCGGGCATCGAAGTCCTTTCCGACGAGGCGTTGTGCCTGTCGTCTTCGCCGATGGTCCGCCAGCTGGTCTCGCTGATTTCCTGCGTCGGCAACCCGGAAGACACCGTCGGGTCCTGGCTGGCCAGGCAGTCCGGGCTGGATGCCCTGTCGCTCCGGTACCGCTCCCTGCCCGACTTGTGCGAGCAGCTGATCCGCCTGCTGGAGAAACGGCAGGGAAAGGAGGCCGTGGCGCGCGAGTCGCGTTATCTGTTCGCGTTCATGGACGTCGTCCAGGACTTCACTTCGCTCAACGGCCATGCCCCGGATGCCTTCCTGAAGTACTGGAAGGAGAAGGAGTCGAAACTGTCGGTAAGTTCACCGGCAGATGCCGATGCCGTCCGCGTGATGACCATCCACAAGGCGAAGGGGCTCGAGTTCCCCTATGTCATCTTTCCTTACGTGGAAAAAATGACCCTGTTCCGGCAGGGAAACCGGTGGTCGGTCCTCCATACGGAGGGGACGCCCTTCGCACCGATGCCTCCTGCGGCCTTCGATGTGAACCTGTCGGGCACTTCGCTGAACACCTTGTTCGACCGGCAGTACCTGGAGGAGCTGCGGATGCAGTACATCGATAACCTGAACCTGCTGTACGTGGCCCTGACACGGCCTTCGGGTGCGCTGACGGTCATTTCTACCGCGGAGGCGGGCGAAAAGAACTGCGCCATGATCCTGCGTTCCTACCTTGACCGCGAAGGCGCCGTTTCCGGCTTCGGGGAGGAGCAGGCGGAAGACGGCACCGTCGTCTACCGGAAGGGCGCGTTCCCGGAGTTCTCCGCCCTCCGCAAACGGGAAACCCGGGCCGAGCGCCTGGATGCGTCCTTCGTCTCCTGGCCCCTGAATCCGGAGGATGGCACCGAGGAGGAGGACGTGCGGGTGCGCGGCCGGTTGAAGTTCAGCGCCGACGCGGTCGACTTCTTTTCGGCGGATGCCGCGCTCCGGCCGCGCCGCAACGGCATCGTCCTGCACGGGATCCTGTCTTCCGTCATCGTTCCCGGCGACCTGCCCGGGGCGGTGGAGGCGGCGTTTTCCCGCGGCGACCTCGACCGTGCGCAGGCCGGCGACGCGCAGGAGCTGCTCGCCGCCCGGATCGCGGCCCATCCCGAGTGGTTCCCTGCCGGGGGGGCGCAGGTGCTGGCGGAGACGACGCTGATCGATACCGACGGGCAGGAGTATCGTCCGGACCGCGTGGTGATCCGCGACGGCCGGGTGACCGTGATCGATTACAAGTTCGGCGCAGAACGGCCCGCTTATGCGCGGCAGGTGGCCCGGTATGCCGACATTTACCGACGGATGGGCTACGCGCAGGTGGATACGGTCCTCTGGTATGTCCCTTCCGACCGGACCGTCCGGGGAAGTTGACGGATATCTTTCCTGTGGAAAGGACTTGTCCGATCTTTTTTATATATTTGCATATTTGGAAAAGATATTGAGTGTATGGAAGCGAATGACAAGACCGTAAAGCTCTATTACAATACCGAACTGGACAAGCTTCGGATGCCGGAGTACGGCCGCAACATCTGGTCGATGGTGGAGGAACTGAAAGCGATTCCCGACCGGGCCAAACGGAGCGAACAAGCCCGCGCCGTGGTCAAGTCGATGGAAATCCTCAATCCGCAGGTGCATTCGCAGGACAACTACGAACAGAAGTTGTGGGACCACCTGTTCATGATCGCGGATTACGACCTGGACATCGACGCCCCCTATCCGATGCCGCAGCCCGAGGAACGGCTGGCCCGCCCGATGGTGATCCCGCTCAAGAAGCGCCCCATCAAGGCCAACCACTACGGCCGCAACATCGAAAGCATGATCGACCTGGTGGCCCAGGAACCGGAAGGCGACACCAAGCGGGCGATGATCCGTTCGCTGGCCATCTACATGCGGCAGCAGTACCTGATCTGGAACAAGGACAGCGTGGCCGACGAGACGATCTTCGCCGACATCGAGCGGATGTCCGAGTACCGGATCCATGTCCCCGAGGACCTGGAGCTCTCGAAGATCTCCTTCGATTCGAATTTCGCCCGTCCCGGCCTCAACCTCAACATGGGGCAGGGCGGCGGCCACAAGAACCAGCGGAAGAACGGACGGAAGCGCAAGTAATTTATTGAAAGTCAAGCAGGAAGATGAAACTGTTCACATTCTGGCGCGACATGGACGACGATGACAAGCAGCGGCTGATCTGGATCACCGGTGCGGCGGTCGCCGTGTTCGCCGTGTTCACGCTTCTGTCTTCCTTCTCTTACCTGTTCACCTGGCGTTCCGACCAGAGCCTCCGGACGCTCGCGGTGCTGGACAGCACCGCCGCTGCAGACAATTCCGCCGGCTCCATCGGTTTCCGCTGGGCGGATTTCCTGGTCCGGCGTTGCTTCGGCCTGGGCAGTTTCATCCTGGTGGTCATCCTCTTCGCGGTGGCGGTCCGCCTCCTGTTCGGACGCTGGCACCATTCGATGCTCAAGACGCTGCTTGTCACGGTCTCCGGTGCGCTGCTGGCCTCGCTGCTGCTGGCTTTCGTGTCGACGGTGACGGGCCTGACGAACGTCTTCGGCGGCGGCCTCGGCGGAGAGTGCGGCGACACCCTGGTGCAGGGCTCCATCCGTTGTTTCGGCACCTTCCTGACCGGGCTGCTTCTGCTGCTCCTGCTCGTGGGGTGGCTCTTCCTGGTGAGCAAGCGCTTCTCGCGCTGGCTGACCGCGCTCGGGCGGGGAGAAGCCGGAGCCGTGGAGGAACCTGCCGTGGCGAAGCGTCCGCACCGGCCGGTGAAAACCGCTCCGGTTGCGGAGCCCGAAACGATTCCTGCTTCGGAGCCGGAACCCGAGCCGGAACCTGACCCGACACCGGCCCCGGAACCCAAACCGGAAACACCCCCTGTTTCCGCTCCTGCCGGTCCGTCCGGCGGCGGTGCGGCGACGGCCTGGCTCCACTCGCATCAGAACCAACCGGTGCGGGCATCCGGCCCTGCCCCTGTCACGCCTCCGGCGTCCGCCGAAGGAACCGGGATGCAGATCGAACGCGGCGAAGGCCTGTCCACCGAAGTCAAGAAAGAACTGCCGCGGATCGACAACCGTGCCGACCTGCCGGACTACAAGTTCCCGTCGCTGGAACTCCTTGAGGAGTACGTCTCTTCCCGCCAGGACGTGTCGAACGAAGAACTGACGCGCAACAACAACAAGATCCGCATGACGCTGGAGAACTACCGGATCCAGGTCAATGACGTGAAGGCCGTCGTCGGTCCGACGGTTACCCTTTATAAAGTCTATCCGGCTCCCGGCGTCAAGATCGCCGACATCAAGCGGATCCAGGAGGATATCGGCATCTACCTGCATGCCCGCGGCGTCCGTGTCGTGACACTGCCGGATTCGGTGGGTATCGAGGTGGCCAACGACCGGCCGTCCATCGTGCCGCTCCGCGCCGTGCTGAACGACGACGCTTTCCGCGAGAGCAAGGCGGAACTGCCTGTCGCCATCGGATTCACCATCCAGCAGAAAGTGAAGGTCTTCGATCTGGCGGACGCCCCGCACCTGCTCGTGGCCGGTGCGACGAAGCAAGGCAAGTCCGTGGGACTGAACGTCATCGTCGCCTCGCTGCTGTATTCGAAGCATCCGTCCGAACTGAAGTTCGTCTTCATCGACCCGAAGATGGTCGAGTTTTCCGCTTACGAGCGGCTGCTGAGGCACTACCTGGCCGTGCTGCCCGACGCCGCGGACGGTGATGAGGAGCGCAGCAAGTCCATCGTCAAGACCGCGAAGGACGCCGACCGCATCCTCCGTTCCCTCTGTATCGAGATGGATGAACGGTACGAGTTGCTGAGCAAGGCTTACGTCCAGAACATCAGCCAGTACAACGAGAAATACAAGAGCCGCCACCTGCTTCCGACGGACGGGCACCGTTTCATGCCGTACCTGGTGACGGTCATCGACGAATACGCCGACCTGACGATGTCGGTCGGTGCCGGTGGAGAGGCCAAGGCGATCGCGCGCAGCATCACCACGTCCATCATCCGCCTCGCCCAGAAGGGCCGTGCCGCGGGTATCCATGTCATCCTGGCGACCCAGCGTCCCTCCGTGGATGTGATTACCGGCATGATCAAGGCCAATTTCCCGACCCGCATCGCTTTCCGCACCGTTTCCCGGGTGGATTCCTCCACGATTCTCGACGCGCCGGGCGCCGAAAAGCTCATCGGCCGCGGCGACATGCTTTACTACGCGGGCGTGGAGACGGAGCGCGTGCAATGCGCCCTTATCGGCAATGCGGAGATCGAGCGCCTGACCCGCTTCGTCGGCGACCAGAACAAGTATCGCCAGTGCTACAATACGCCGTACTATCTCCCGGCCCCGGAAGGGGACAGCACCGACGAGGAAGGCGGCATGATCGACATGAAGAACCTGGACGAACGCTTCGAGGAGGCGGCCCGCATGGTGGTGATGACGCAGAAGGGCTCGACGTCCGACTTGCAGCGCCGCCTGGGCATGGGGTACGCGAAGGCGGGCCGTGTCATGGACCAGCTGGAGGCGGCCGGCGTCGTCGGACCGCAGGAAGGGTCGAAGCCCCGCGCCGTGCTCATCGGCAGCCTCGATGAGCTGGAAGAGAAGCTGGCGGCCTTCCTGAAGTAAGATTTCCCTTTGGCACGGCTTGTGCAATCTCACGCAGTCATGATGAAGAAACTCGTTTCCCTTTTCGCGCTGCTCGTCCTGGCAGCCATTCCTGGAGCCCTGCCCCTGCGGGCGCAGGAGGGGGTCCTGCAGGATTTCCTGAAGAAGGCCTCTGTGTCCCGCGTTTCATTCGACTATTCTTTTTCCGTGCCGGCCGGCCGGACGAAGATGGAGGGCTCGGGGAACGTTCTCCTGCAGGGAGATGCCTTCCGGGTGGAGGGCAACGGGCTGGACATCCGTTGTGACGGAAAGACCCGGTGGACGGTGGATACGGACGGAGAGGAGGCTGTGATCGAGCCCGTGGATGATTCCGGCGCCGATTTCTATGCCAATCCCGCCCTGCTCGTCGTCGCCGTCGACAAGGCCTTCCGTGAGGTGTCATCCGGGAAGGCGACCTTCCGCGGCAAGGGTGTCCGGCAGTCGGTGCTGAAGCCGCTCGACGACTCCGCCACGGTGGCGGGCTCCGAAATCGAGTCTTTGAAACTGTATTTCGCTTCTGACAAGGCCGAGATGCTCGGCGCCGAATTCATGATGGAAGACGGCTCCGTTACGGTGTTCCTGCTCAGTCAATGGAAATTCGCGCCTGCGTCGGATGACCTGGCGCCGTTCCGTTTCTCCGCTTCGGCCTTCGGCGCCAATTACGTCGTGACCGATCTCCGTTAGTTTTTTCAGTCTTTCACGCAGCGGACGGTGGTGCGGAAGGAATCGTTGTCACCCCTTCCGGCGAACAGGTCGTTCTTGTCCACGTACAGGTAGCGGTACAGGCCCATCCCGTCGTTTCCGTCGGCCGTCCAGAAGGCCGCATAGCTGTTCAGCCCCACAAAGCGCGAACTGCCGCTTTCGACGCAGTACCCGACGGGAATCACTGACAGGCCGCTCTCGTTGGTGATGTCGACCTGGGGCCAGTATTCCCACATGCGGTTGCCCAGGAATTTGGCGTTGGCCATGATCTTGCCGGCGACGTCCGTGTAGGTCTTGCCTTCCGTGAAGGTCTCGCCGGAGAGCGTCTGGGCCAGTTCCTTCCATTCTGCGTCGGTGGGCAGATGCCATCCGTCCGGACAGGCTGTCTTTGCCTCTTCCCACGTGTAGAAGCGGCCGAACAGGTGGTCCATGGCCGTGCTGGCGAGGTAGGGGATGCCGCTGCCGTTATAGCCGAGGTTCTGGCGCATCCAGGTCTGGCTGCCGACGGTCGTGGTGTAATAGACCTTGCCGTCGCGCGGATCGGTCATCTGCGGATCGGCCGGGGCAATGCCGTCGTCCGTGATGGTGGTCCCAAGTTCCGTGTCGATGACGTAGACCGTCGAACGGCTGGAAGAGGTGCTGAAGCCATCGGCGAAGACGACGCAGGTCACCGTGTATTCGCCGATCTCGGAGGGCGTCGTGAAGGTGTAGGACCCGTCGGAAGAGCTGTCGACCGTCTTGGTCGTATCGTTCTTGTTCTCCCAGGAAGTCTTCCAGTAATAGCCGTACCCTCCGCCGTCCGGATTCGTGACCTTGGCGGGCGTCACCGTGAAGGTCTGGTTCATCGTGGCGTACTGCGGCATCGAGAAGGTGGGCAGGCCGGTCAGGTATCGGAACTTCGTCTCTTCGTCTTTCTTCTTGCAGCCGGCGGCCAGCACGCAGAGCAGGACGAAGAGGGGCAATAGGGTATTTCTATGTTTCATTTTCATCGGAGTGATGTTGTCACATTATGCAAATATCGCATTTTCTGCGGAAATAACGATGTCCTTCCAGCAAAAAACAGTCCAAGCGGGAGCAGCTCCGTGTTTTTTCGCTATTTTTGCAAAGATGCGTGTCAATCAGAGAACCATGCGGACGATGAAATTGTTTTTCCGGCTCCTTCCCGTAATCCTGCTCGCGGCGCTGCTATCCTGCCACCGCCAGGGTTATGTGACGTTGACCGGCTACGCCCAGGGCGGGACGTATACCGTCAAGGCGAACCTGGACGGGGTGTCCCTCCGTCCTGCGCAGGTACATGCGCAGATCGAAGGGATCCTGCAGCGGATCGATACGACGCTTTCGGGGTACAACCAGGGCTCGGTCCTGAGCCGGTTCAACCGCGGCGAGCACGACGGCGACGATCCCATGCTGCGGGATATCTATGCCCTGTCGCGGCATTTCTTCGAGGAGACCGGCGGCGCGCTGGATGTGGCGGCCGGACCGCTCTTCGACGCCTGGGGGTTCGGTTTCACGACGGATTCGCTTCCCTCCCGGGAGCGGATCGACAGCCTGCTGGGCGCCTGCGGGATGCATGTGCTCGACGACCGGATGCGTCCCGTGCGGGAAGGCATCCGCCCGCGGCTGAACTTCAACGCTGTCGCCCAGGGGTATTCCTGCGACCGCATTGCCGACTATCTTCATTCGTTGGGGGTGAAGGACATGCTCGTGAACATCGGCGAAATCTATTGCGAAGGCGTGAACGAAGCCGGCCGGCCGTGGAGCATCGGCGTTGACCGTCCCGTGGACGGGAACATGCTGCCGGGGGCCGACCTGGACGGGATCTGGCGCGGCGACGGCAGCGGCCGGGGCGTGGTTACGTCCGGGAATTACAGGAAATTCTACGTGAAAGACGGGAAGAAGTATTCCCACACGGTGGATCCCCGGACCGGCTGGCCGGTCAGCCACTCCCTGCTGAGTGCGACCATCGTCGCACCGGATGCGGCTTCGGCGGACGCCTATGCCACATACTGTATGGTGATCGGGCTGCAAGAGGCACAGGCGTTCATCCTGTCGCGCCCCGACCTGGAGGGCTACCTGATCTATGATGCGGAGGGGACGATGACCGAGTGGGCCTCTCCGGGGTTCCGGCTGGTCGACTAATCTAATCTTTTTCGAACAGGGAGAGCGCTTCCGGGATGCGCAGCGCCTCTTCGGCGGAGAATCCGCCGGAGCGGGTGCGCCGCAGGGCATACAGGTGGGCGCCGCTCCCCAGGGCTTCGCCCAGGTCGCGCGCCAGTGCCCGGATGTAGGTGCCTTTGCTGCAGGCGATCCGGAGTTCGGCGTGGGGGAGCCCCAGGCCGGAGGTGTCCGTGACGACGATGTTCGGATTGGGACGCAGGAGCGGGTCTTCCCCGGGGACGGGGACCGGGTCCGTTCCGAAGGACAGCAGTTCCAGGGCGTCGATCCGGATCTGCTGGCGGCTCAGCTGCGCGGCAACGGTGTGGTCGAAATCTTCCATTGTGTCCGTCTTCTGCTTCTGCGCCGCTTTGTATTGCTTGCGGGCCAGCTCATAGGCCCGGATGCCGTCCACCGACTTGGCGGAGAACAGCGGGGCCACCTGCTCCTGCTCTCCGAGGAAGCCGGGCAGGACTTCCCGGATGCGCTCTGCGTCGATGCCGTCCGTCGGCCAGCGGTGGTCGACGGCTTTTTCCAGGTCATAGGAAGGAGTGGTCGCCCCGAAGGACAGGCCGGCGATGTATTCCTTCCCTTCCTTCTGGAGGGCCTCCGCCAGGCGGGTCGCCTTTCCGATGCAGACGAGCAGGACGCCGGTCGCCAGCGGGTCCAGCGTTCCGGCATGGCCTACTTTGAGGTTCCGTTTGCGGAAATGGCGGATGGCGGCCCACTTGAGTTTGCGGATCACGTCGGCCGATGTCCACCGGTATGGCTTGTCCACAGGCAGGATGATTCCTTCCGGATACGCCTCCAGGTCGCGGGAGAGCGTCTGCGGAAGGAACCTTCTGTCTGCGATACGGGCCTGGATTTCCAAGGCGCCGTTATTTGACGGGAATCTTGTCGATCCGGCGCTGGTGGCGTCCACCCTCGAATTCGGTCTTCAGCCAGCTGTTGAGGATGTGGGTGGCCATCGAATAGGAGATGAAGCGGGCGGGCATGACCAGCACGTTGGCGTTGTTGTGCGCCTTGGCGAGCCGGGCGATTTCCGTGCCCCAGCACAGCGCCGCACGGACGCTCTGGTGCTTGTTCAGCGTCATGCTGATGCCGTTCCCGGAGCCGCACAGGGCGACGCCCAGGTCCACTTCTTTGCGGTCGATCGCTCCGCCCAGGGCGTGTGCGAAGTCGGGATAATCACAGCTCTCTTTCGAGTAGGTGCCGAAGTCCACCACCTCGAATCCTTTCTTTTTGAGCAGGGCCGCGAGGCGTACCCTGTAGTCATAGCCGGCGTGGTCGCTGGCAAGTCCGATTTTTGTCATATCTTCTTGATTTAGAATAATTTCTTTTTGCTTACCGTCGTCATGAACTCCTTGAGGTAGAACGGTTCGAAATACGCCACGTCCTCGAACCGGCCTTCGCGCAGGGCGGTGCGGGCGGGAACGAGCATGGCGGAGGCGTCCGGTTCGCAGGCTACGAACGAGGCACCGGGCGCGGCGAGGGTCTCCGCACATTTCGCAGCGCCGTCACCGAGGAAGAGCACGGGCCCTGCTTCCCGTTCGGCCCGGAACGAGTCCGCGTCCACGATGCGGGCGGTGGTCGGGGTCAGCTGTTTCCCGTCGGGGGAGAAGACGGCCGTGTACACTTCCATGCGCCGCGCGTCGACCATGGGGACGACATAGCGGCATTCCGGCGTCACCAGGTTGTCACGCACCGCCTGCCAGAACAAGGTCTCCAGGGTGCTCACGGCCACCAGGGGGATGCCGGCGCCGAAGCAGAGGCCTTTTGCCGTGGAACTGCCTACGCGGAGCCCGGTGTAGGAGCCGGGACCTTTTCCGACGCAGACGGCGTCGCAGTCCGCGGCGCGCCAACCCGCCTCGTCCAGCATTTCCTGTACGAAGACGGCGGTCAGGGAGGCGTGTGCCCGGGGCGTTTCGCTGTATCGCCGCGCAATGATCTCTCCGCCTTCCGAAAGGGCGGTGGAGCAGCGTGCGGTCGAGGTTTCTATGAACAGGATCCGTTCACTCATTTGTGCATTACGATTTCTTTGAGGTAGGGGAACACCAGGTCGACGGCGTCCTTGAGCGGTCCGTACAGGACGGATTCGTCGATGGTCTGCTGCGGGACGAGGGAGAACTTGCTGTTGAGCGCGTCGAAGACGATCACCAGCAGCCCGACGACCAGGAAAGCTTTCAGGAAGGACAGCACCGCGCCGAGCAGCTTGTCGGCCCAGCCCAGCATGGCGACTTTGAGCACTTTCTCAAGCCCTTTCCCGAGCAGGTTCAGGACCAGCGACACGGCCACCAGGATGACGGCGAAGGCCGCCGCCCGGAGCCAGGCGCCGGAGAGTTCCAGATATCCGCCGAGCCATGCTCCGACAGGTTCGGAGAAACGGAAGGCGAGCCAGGCGCCCAGGATGATGGACAGCAGTGCCACCGCCTGGGGAATGAATCCCTTGGTGATCCCCTGGATGAGGGCTGGTACGAAACAGACCAGGAGGATGATATCAATGATGTTCATGGTTCCCGTATTGATAAATCCTTTGGAATTGTGTATCTTTGCATCCTTATTGGAGATACCGGATGTAATGATGTGATTCCGGATGCAAAATTAGAAATTTATTATGACATTCAAAGAGTATAAGGGGCTTGATCTGGTGGAGGCCGGCAATGAAATCCTGGCCAGGTGGAAGAAGAACCATGCGTTCGAGAAGTCGTTGGAACTCCGCGAGGGGGCGCCGGACTTCGTGTTCTTCGAAGGTCCGCCTTCCGCCAACGGCAAGCCGGGCATCCATCATGTGATGGCGCGTTCGATCAAGGACGCCATCTGCCGCTACAAGACGCAGACGGGCTACCGGGTGGCGCGCCGCGCCGGCTGGGACACCCACGGGCTGCCCGTGGAAATCGGCGTGGAAAAGAAACTCGGCATCCACAAGGACGACATCGGAACGAAGATATCCGTCGAGGAATACAACCGCACCTGCCGCAGCGAGGTCATGAAATACACCCGCGAGTGGGAGACGATGACCGAGCGGGTCGGTTACTGGGTGGACATGAAGGATCCGTACATCACGTATGACAACCGGTATATCGAGACGTTGTGGTACCTGCTCCGGAAGATCTACGACAAGGGGCTGCTCTACAAGGGCTACTCCATCCAGCCGTATTCTCCTTCCGACGGCACCGGCCTGAGTTCGCACGAACTCAACCAGCCCGGCTGCTACCGCGACGTGACCGACACCACCGCCACCGTCCAGTTCGCGCTGGAGCGTGACGCGGCCTCCGAGAAACTCTTCGCCGGCGCGGACGCCCCGGTGTACATGCTGGCCTGGACCACGACGCCCTGGACCCTTCCGTCCAACACGGCGCTCTGCGTGGGACCGAAGATCGAGTATGTCCGCGTCCTTTCCTTCAACCCCTATACCGGCGAGCCGGCCGTCTACGTGCTGGCCAAGGCGCTGGTGGGGACCTGGTTCAACCCCAAGGCGGCGGAACTCCCGCTGGAAGACTACCGGAAGGGCGACAAACTCGTGCCTTTCCGCGTGCTGGACGGCGCCTTCACCGGTGCCGACCTGGTGGGCATCCGCTACCGCCAGCTGATCCCCTGGTTCACCCCGGACGGGGAAGGGGAGGCCTTCCGCGTCATCTCCGGCGACTATGTGACGACCGAGGACGGTACGGGTATCGTCCATATCGCCCCGACGTTCGGCGCCGATGACAAGCGCGTGGCCGCCGCCTTCGGCGTTCCCGGCATCATGGTGACCGACAAGGAAGGGAAGAAGCAGGCGCAGGTCGACCACGACGGCCGCTTCTACCCGGTCGCGGACCTGGATCCGGACTATGCCGCCCGGTACGTGGACGCGTCTTATGCGGAATACGCCGGCCGCTTCGTCAAGAATGCCTTCGACGACAGCCTGCCCGCCGACGCGCCGACCCTCGATATCGACCTCTGCCTGATGATGAAGGCGGACGGACGCCTGTTCCGGATGCTCAAGCACGTGCACAGCTATCCGCACAGCTGGCGGACGGACAAGCCCGTCCTGTATTATCCGCTCGACGCCTGGTTCATCCGCACGACGGCGGTGAAGGACGAGATGGTCGCCCTGAACAATACGATCACCTGGAAGCCGGAATCCACCGGCACGGGCCGGTTCGGCCAGTGGCTGGAAAACATCCAGGACTGGAATCTCAGCCGCAGCCGCTTCTGGGGAACCCCGCTGCCGATCTGGCGGACTGAAGACGGGAAGGAAGAGAAATGCATCGGTTCCGTCAAGGAACTGTACAACGAGATCGAAAAGGCGGTCGCCGCCGGCATCATGCCTTCCAATCCGTTGAAGGAGAAGGGCTTCGATCCGGAAGACATGTCCCTGGAGAATTATGACCGGATCGACCTGCACCGTCCGTACGTGGACCAGATCTTCCTGGTCTCCGACACCGGTCGCAAGATGGTGCGCGAGTCCGACTTGATCGACGTCTGGTTCGATTCCGGTTCGATGCCGTATGCCCAGGAGGGGCTCCGCAATCTCGGCAAGCCACAGTTCGGCTGCACGGCCGACTTCATCGCCGAGGGCGTCGACCAGACCCGCGGCTGGTTCTATACGCTGCACGCCATCCATACGATGGTGTCCGGCACGCCTGCGTTCCGCCGCGTGATCTCGAACGGCCTTGTGCTCGACAAGAACGGCAACAAGATGAGCAAGCGGCTCGGCAACGCCGTGGATCCGTTCGAGCAGCTGGACAAATACGGCGCCGATGCGCTGCGCTGGTACATGCTCACGAACGCCCAGCCTTGGGACAACCTCAAGTTCGACGAGGCGGGCGTGGATGAGGTTCGCCGCAAATTTTTCGGAACCCTGTACAATACCTATTCCTTCTTTGCGCTCTATGCGAACGTGGATGGCTTCGATCCGGCCGCGCCGGCGGTTCCCTATGCCGTGCGCCCGGAGATCGACCGCTGGATCGTCTCGCTCCTGAACACCCTGAAGAAGCAGGTACGGGCCGCCTATGAGGATTACGACATCACCACGGCCGGCCGCCTGATCCAGGATTTCGTCTGTGACCACCTGAGCAACTGGTACGTCCGCCTGAACCGCAAGCGTTTCTGGGGCGGCGGATTGACGCAGGACAAGCTGGCGGCTTACCAGACCCTGTACGAGGTGCTGGTGACGGTGGCGGAGCTTTCCGCCCCGATCGCGCCGTTCTATATGGACCGTCTCTACCTGGACCTCGTTCCCGACGGGGCCGAGTCCGTCCATTATGTGACGATGCCCGATTGCGACGGGCAGGTGGTGGACAAGGCGCTGGAAGAGCGGATGGAGCTGGCGCAGAAAGCGTCTTCCCTGGTGCTTTCCCTCCGCCGCAAGGTCTCCATCAAGGTGCGCCAGCCGCTCGGCCGCATGGTCATCCCCGTGATGTCCGAGAGCGTCCGCGCGCAGCTGGAGAAGGTCAAGGGCCTGATCCTCGGAGAAGTGAACGTGAAGGACGTGGAGTTCCTGACGGACACGACCGGCATCATCACGAAGAAGATCAAGCCGAACTTCAAGACGCTCGGAAAGGTGTATGGAAAGCAGATGAAGGAGATCGCCGCAGCGTTCGGCGCCATGGACCAGGCCACCATCTCCGCCGTCCAGGCCGCCGAGGTGGCCGGCGAGGCCTACACGCTTGCGCTCCCTTCCGGTCCGGTCGAACTGCACGTCGGCGACTATGAGATCTCCTCGCAGGACATGCCCGGGTGGCTCGTGGCCTCGGACGGTCCGCTGACCATCGCCCTCGATATTACGCTGACGGACGCGCTCCGGCGCGAAGGCACTGCGCGAGAACTGGTTAACCGGATTCAGAATCTTCGCAAAGAGAGCGGATTCGAGGTGACGGATCAAATAGAAGTTTGTATATTTGCAGAAGAAAAGGCGTCCGGCGAGATCGCTGCATCCCTGGCTGACTACGGAGACTACCTCCGTGCGCAGACCTTGGCGGTTTCCGTCGCGCAGGGCCCTCTGGAAGGTGCGCCTGCGGACGCTTCCCCGGTCGAATGGGATGAAGGGGAAGTGCGGATCGCCTTGAAGAAACAATAGTGGCCCTTAATTTGTCGAGTATGGAAGAAGTAGTTAAAGGGAATGCGCCCGAGAACGTGAAGACCCGTTACAGTGACGAGGAACTTGCCGAGTTCAAGGGGATCATCAATGAGATGCTCCAGAAAGCCCGGAAGGAGTACGACACACTGCGCCGGGTGGTCATGCACAACGGTAGCAACGACATCGAGGACACGACCCCCTCTTTCAAGACAGTCGAGGACGACGGCGCCTACCAGCTTTCCAAGGAGGAAGCGAGTCAGTTGGCGCAGCGCCAGTACAAGTTCATCCAGAACCTGGAAGCGGCCCTGGTCCGGATCGAGAACAAGACGTACGGGATCTGCCGGGTGACCGGGGAACTGATTCCCAAGGAACGTCTCCGCCTCGTTCCGCATGCTACGCTGACGGTCAAGGCTAAGGAAATGCTTGCCCGCAAGGGGCAGAATCATTAACCGATTGTGATGACTGGAACGAAGTCGGTGTCTTCTACGAAATCGAAAGGCTTGCGGCTCCTGTCGCTGGGTGTCCTGTTGGTGGTGATCGATCAGGTGATCAAAATCCTGGTCAAGACCAACATGTCCATCGGGGAACATTTCAGCGTCATCGGAAACTGGTTCCAGATCCTTTTCATCGAGAACGAGGGCATGGCCTTCGGCATGAAGTTCGGCGGGATGACTGGCAAGTTCCTGCTGACCCTCTTCCGGCTGGTCCTCTTCGGCTTCCTGTGCTGGTGGATCTCCTCCCTGGCCCGCCGCTCCCGCGATGCGGATGGCCGGCCTGCCCTTTGGACCGACAACACCCCGCTGGTTCCCGACGGCCTGTTGGTCGGCCTGACCCTCATCACCGCCGGTGCGCTCGGAAACATCATCGACAGTCTGTTTTACGGTGTTATCTTCGACTATGCTCCGCTGATGTTCGGTCGCGTGGTGGATATGTTCTACTTCCCGATCATCGATGCGGACTGGCCCGCCTGGATGCCCTTCGTGGGGGGCAGGCACTTCATCTTCTTCGCACCGGTGTTCAACTTCGCCGACAGCTGTGTCACCGTCGGTGCCTTTTATTTGATTTTCTTCCAGCATAAGTTCTTCCTTCGGGAAGAGAAGAAAGATACGGACAAGAAATCCGATTGATATCCGGAGGTGTGGCCGAGTGGTCGATGGCGGCAGTCTTGAAAACTGTTGAACGGCAACGTTCCGGGGGTTCGAATCCCTCCGCCTCCGCTTCAGAAGCAGCGCAAAATGCGCTGCTTCTTTCGCTTTGGCTCCGGGATTCGAACCCTTTTCCTCCCCCTCGCCGCTATGCGGCGGTCCCCTAGGGGACATGCCGATTCCGCTTTGCTCCATCGGGTGCCTTTCGGTCGTCGCATCGCTCCTCCCTCCCGGCACGGCGCTGATGCGCCTGCTTCGCAAAGGGCGGAATCCCTGAAGGCGGAGGGATTTTCCTTTTTCTCACGGCGCTGATGCGCCTGCTTTTTTTTGGACGAAAAATCAAAATAAATTTGGTTTATAAAATAAACTTGTTTATATTTGCACCGTGGCAGGGGAAGACTGCGCAGCTTCACTTGCCGCATAAACACGTTAAACAGTTGATACAATGGAACAGAACAACGAAATGACGGCTCAGGAGAGCCTTCAGCTTATCGCTCGGACCCTTGATAACAGCCGTAAGGACATTCTTCGCGGCAGTGCGAAGTATTATGTGCTCTGGGGGGCGTTACTCACGCTCTTCTCTCTGCTAGTATATATTTTATGGAAGCATACCGGTAACGCCTATTGGAATAATCTATGGTTCATCATGCCGGTCATCGGATTCCTTCTGGCCAAGGGGATGGAGGGAAGGGAAGGTGCGGTGCGCTCTGAAAACGTCATCAGCCGCATTTCCGGAGGCATCTGGTCGGCGTTCGGCATCTTCGCTTGTTCAGTCGCCCTCTTCCACCTTCTTTTCCCTCTCTTCAATGCGAACCTTATCGGGACCATCGCCGTCGGCACCAGCCTTTCGGCCCAGATTATCCTCCTGTTCGGCTTTGCCGAGGCAATCAATGGCATTGCCCTGAAGAACTGGGTTGTCACGATCGCAGGTTTCCTGACAGGGATAGGTGGGCTCGCCCTCTATTATGGTATCGGCCTTTTCGAGGAGCAGATGTTCCTTTTCACCTTCGCGGGTGTGGTCCTGGCAGCTACCGGACTGATTGTCAAACACCAGTACAAATAGCCCATGTTCCCCAAACTGGATCCCATCCTTCATTCGGAACTCCGGCTGGCGGTGATGTCCATCCTGGCCGGAGCCGATGAAGCCGATTTCACCTACCTGAAGAAGCAGACGGGTGCGACTTCCGGGAACCTCAGCGTCCAGATAGACAAACTCTCTGCGGCCGGCTATATCAGCGTAGAAAAAGGCTTCAAGGGCAAGATGCCCCGCACCACCTGCAAGATCACTCCGGCAGGCCAGGAAGCTTTCAGGCAATATGTTGAAGCGCTGAAAGAATACCTTTCCTGATGCGGCAGCCTTGCTCTTTGTCCCGTGTTATCCATATCTTTGTCTGTGAGGACTTTCCCTCCAGAACAATAAACAAAGGTTGCCATGGATTTTTCTTCCATTGAAAAACAGTCGATCATCAGCCTGATGGTCGGAATCATCGAGGCCGACGGATGGATCGACGATGAGGAGATCGAATTCGCCGAGGAAGTCCTCGACGCCATCGACTGCAGCGAGGATGATTTCGACCTCGGTCAGGAGATGCCGCTGCTGCCGGCGCTTGTCACGATCAAGAACATGACGCCCGAGCAGAAGGACGCCGTCGCCGACGTCATCTTCGCCGTCATCGTCTCCGACCGCGTCATCGCCGAGGAAGAAGCGGAGATCTTCGAATACGTGGCGGAGCTGACCGGAATCGCCGACGTTCTGTCGCTGGATCCCGAGACGGTCCGGAAAGAACTCGAAGACCTCGCTTCCGAGGCGGACTGAGCCACCCTGCTCAGAACGGAATCTCCGTCTTCAGGATGATGTTCCTTCCCATCCCGCACAGGCCGGAGCGGCCTGCGCGCTGCACGTCCGCATACTTCAGCCGGCTCAGGTGGTTTTGGTACGCCGTGTCCAGCAAGTTGCTTACTCCCAGGTACAGGCTGGCCCGCCGGATTCCCTTGACAACGATGTCCGTCCCTGCCGATGCGCCCAGGAGACAGTATGCGGGGGCCGGCGTTTCCGTATCGTTCTTGTCGTAAATCCGCTTCTGCGCAAGGTTCCAATCCACGTCCAGCGCCACGAAGGCGTTGGTAAACAGGGCGTCTCCGTGGGTGATCTCATACTTGACCTCCGACAGGATCCGCGGCGCCGGGATGAAGGGCAGGGGAGTCCCGTCCTGCTGAGAAGCGTGCACGAAGGAAACGTCCGTCCCGATGTGGAGACGGTGGACGGGATGCAGGTCCACCGACAGTTCCCCTCCGCGCAGGAAAGCCGCCGACTGGCCGTAGGAATAGATCGGAAGCGCTTCTTCCGGATCCACCTCGCCGGTGCGGGCCAGGAAGATGTAGTGGTCGATCCGGCTGGCGAAGAGGGCGGCTTGGACCGACAGGAACCGGGAGGAATAGTCCAGGCCGATGTCTCCCTGGAGGCTGAATTCCGGTTGCAAGTCCTTGTTCCCCAACTCGTAGCGCAGGGTCCCTTCGTGTTCGCCGTTCGACCCGAGTTCCGACAGGTTGGGAGCACGGAATCCGCGGGCGAGATTCATCCGCACCGTCAAGTGCCGGCCCAGGGGCCGCACGGCGCCGATGCTGGCGGAAAAACCGTTGAATGTGCGTGAGAAGGCCTCGAAGCGGCCGTCCAGCGCCTCGGAACGGAGCTGGCGTACGTCCTCGCGGAGGCCGCCGGAGACGGTCCATCCGCCGATTTTCCGCGATGCCGTGGCGAAAATGCCAGCGTCGGCGAGCCGGTATGCCGGGATCAGGTATTCGTCTCCCAGGTTGTCGGACTGCTGGAACATGCCCACGGCGCCGAAGGCCGCTTTCCATCCCGATTCGGTCTCCAACTGGTAGCGGACGTCGCCGTGCAGGGAATTCAACAGGAAGTCCAGGCCGCATGCTTCGGCCGACTCCTCATATTCCTGTCGGCGGTTCTGCTGCCAGCCGGCGAGGACCTTCAGGTTCCCCTGTCCGAGCCGGACCGTGTTGTCGGAGACCACCTTGAAATGGCGGACATGCTGGAAGGGGAGACCGGGCTTGTATCCCAGCGGTCCTTCTTCACCTTCCACGATGCCGGGATTCAAATGGAAATAGCTGAATTTGAGGCGGGAATAGCCCCAGGAACCGCCGCGCCCGACCATGCCGGAAGCGGCTCTTTCCCGGAAACCGGAATTCGGTACCGGTCCGTCGGCGCGGTTGCGGTAGGCATGCGCTCCTCTGTCGGAGAAGCGCGTGTTCCAGACCCACCCGTTCCGGTTTCCCGCCACGTCGGCCGATCCGGCGAGCAGACCGTTGTTGGACTGGTATTCTGCGGATGCGGAGCCTTTGATGGTGCCGGGGGCGGCGACCGGTTCGGGCTGGAAGAGGATGACGCCGGCGAGGGCATCCGATCCGTACATCAGCGATGCCGGTCCCTTGATGATTTCTACGGAATGCACTGAGGCGCCGTCGATTTCGATGCCGTGCTCGTCGCCCCACTGCTGCCCTTCCTGGCGGATGCCGTCGTTGACGACGACGACCCGGTTGTACCCCATTCCGCGGATGACGGGCTTCGAGATGCCGCCTCCGGTGGTTATTTCGGCGATGCCCGGATGCCTGCCCAGGGCGCCGATCAAATTGGTGGAGGCCGTCGTGAACAGGTCAGCCGGCCGGATGACCGATACGGGAACGGCCATTTCTTTGATGCGTGTGTCACCGGACAGCCCGGTCACTACGATTTCTCCCAGTTCCAGGTGACGGTAAAAAACGTCCGTGGAATCCGGTTCCGTATTCTGCGCCTTCGCCGCCATGCCCATGCATAGCAGCGACAATGCGAACATTGTCTTTCTCATTCTGTTCGTTTTTAGTTAAATAATTGAAATAATAACGCTTAACGGCAGAATGATACAGGCGGTGCGCGGGGGGAGGTTAGAAGGTAAATGAATCGGACAAAACACCCGGTGCCGGCGGCGAATTCCGTTTTGAGGACGGCGGAAAGGCTGGGCAGACGGGTTTCAGGGGCGGAGACGAATGGCTCGCAGAGGAAGTGGCAGAGCAGACAATCCCCGATGGAGTCACCGCCGGAGAGATGCCCCTGGTGCGGCTGATGATGCAGGCAGGCATCGCATTCGGTGTCGCTGTGGAAGGCCGGGTCGTGGTGGTGGAACGGCGCTGCGAACAGCACCGGCAGCAGGACTGCCAGCAATGCCATCGCATGCAAACGTTCTTTTATCCCCGTACGCATCATCGAATGTAAAGATAAGAATAATTGTTAAACCTGTTCGGTGAGCTGGAGGATGTCGTCCGCCTTGGAGATGGCGGCCTCCCGGTGCGAGATGAACAGGATGGTCTTTTCGCCATGGCAGCGGTCGTACAGACGCTCCAGAAGCACCGCTTCCGTCTCGATGTCGAGGGCGGAAGTCGCTTCGTCGAGGATGAGGATGCCGCCGGGCCGCAACAGGGCCCGTGCGATGGCGATCCGTTGCGACTGGCCTTCACTCAGGCCGGATCCCGTTTCCCCGCAGGGCGTGTCCAGGCCTTCCGGCAGCGACAGGACGAAGTCTGCGGCGGCGGTGTGCAGGGCGTCCGCCATCTGCGCTTCGTCAGCATCGGCTGCGCCCATCCGGAGGTTCTCGCGGATGGTCCCGCTCATCAGGCTGTTCCCTTGCGGCACGTATTGGAAATTGCAGCGGACCGGGGCGCCGCAGGGCTGGCAGTCCGCACCGTCGAACACTTCCATCTTTCCGGAAGAGGGCTCCAGGAGGCCGAGCACCAGCCGGATCAGGGTACTTTTCCCGATGCCGGTCGGGCCGGTGATGACGGTCATCGAACCGGGAGCGAAGGTGTGGCTGAACCCCTGGAGGACCCAGCGCTGCTGGTCCGGGTAGCGGAACGAAACTTCCTGCGCCCGGATGCCCGGGACATGGCGGAACCGGTGGTCGGGTCCCTGCGCCTCGGAAGGCAGGTTCTGGAGCTCCATCAGCCGTTCGACGGAGGTGAGGGCGTGGATGAACGCGGGAATCTGCCGGCTGGCATCGGCGATCGGCCGCTGCACCTGTCCGACCAGCTGGAGGAAGGCTGTCATCATACCATAGGTGACGCTTCCGTTGCGGATGCCGAAGATGCCCCAGAGGAAGGCGGCGAAGTTGCCGGCCATGAAGCCGAGGTTCATCAGCGACCGGGCGACCGCATTGTAACCCAGGCGCTTGACTGTCTTTTTGACGATCTCGTCCTGCAGGTCCGCCATGGCCTTGAGGACACGGTGCGTCCCGGTCAGCGTGAGGACGAGCACGCGGTTCTGGAGATTCTCCTGCAGGAGCGCCTGCACCTTGCTGTCGCGTTTGCGGATGGCTGCGGTCAGTTCGCGCAGCTGGCGGAAGAACATCTTCGAGCCGAAAACGGCCACCACCATCAGCAGGATCAGCACCCAGAGCAGGTTCGGAGCAAGGATGAGCAGGTAGACCGATGCCGCGAGGAGCTGCATGGCCGTGATGACCAGTCCGGGCATGCGCGAGCAGAGCAGGTCCGTCACGACGCGGATGTCCTCTTCGAGGCGGTTGACCGTGTCACCGCTGTGGAAGGCCTCCCGGCCGTTCCATTTGCTTTCCAGCACATGCGCGAAGGTCTCGTAACGCATCCGGTTCTGCGCTTTCACGACTGTCAGGTTCTCCCACCAGGAGGCGGCCTGCCCGATGGCGATCTGCCCCAGCAGGACGCCGCCCATCAGGAAGATGTGCGGCCACAGCGCACCGTCGGACTGCTTCGTGACGATGTCTACCAGTTCCTTGCTGACCCAGACATAGGAAAGGGACAAGCCGATGCGGACCAGGCCCAGCAGGATGCTGACCAGGACACGTCCGCGGATCGGCCGGAACATCGACCACAGACCCTTCATGCAGGTGCGGAAGTCGGTCATTCCTCGACGACGCCGGCGTTCAGCCACGATTCGGCCAGCGCCTTGGCGTCCTTTTCCGCCACGCTTTCTTCTACGTCGTATTTTTCCAGCAGCAGGTTCTTCAGGTCGTCCGCGGTGAACTCCTTCCCTTCCACCTGCTCCCAGAGCCAGGCGGCGGAGTCGTTCAGCGAAATGATCCGGTTGAAGTTGATCTGCTGCAGCCCTTCACCGGCGAGGATGTGCTCGCCGAGGAGCTTGCGAAGCACGAAACCTTCTTTCGTTCTCATAATGCGATTCTTCTGTATATGCCCAAAATATATCTTCTCAGCGGTTTGAGGATCCGCCAGAGGCGGCCCTTCCCCGGGATGACCGTCCGTCCGTTCGGGCGGACGATGGCCGTGACCTTGCCCAGGATGTCGTTTCGGAGGACCCGTTCCGTTCCCTGCAGGTTTCCGTCGCCCATCAGCAACAGGGTCTTTTCGTCGACGGCGATGACCCGGTGCAGGATGTAGTGTCCGTCGTGACGCGCCAGGATGATGTCGCCTTCTTCCGGTTCGACGCAGACGGACAGGCGGACGCTGTCGCGGTCTCCGCGGATGAAGGGAAGCATGCTGTTCCCCTTCGGCGTGAAGATGACATCCTTTCCCTGTGCGACCAGGGCGGCGACTTCCTCCAGCAGTACCTTATTCGGCAGGACTCTCTTTTCCATAAACCGTACCATAACTCAGACGCGCCGCCCCTTCGTCGGGCAGGCAGTCCAGGGTGTAGCAGGGAACCGTGGCGGCGATCCGTTCCGTGGCCGCGTGGATCCCGTCCGCCCATGCGCGGTCGGCGCGGAATGCGGAGCAGGACGAATAGACGGATGCGTAGGCCTCCAGGACGCTCAGCCGGTGCATCTTGTTGAACGGAGCCTGGCGGATGCGGACGATGGCGGCTACCGGAACATCGCGGTTGCGGTAGCAGGGCGTCTTGCCGCTCCAGGGCGAGCCGTAGACCCGCACGCCGTCTTCCCCCGCACGCAGGATCGGGTTGTCGTCATTGAGCAGGGAAGTGCCTTCGATGTATTTGAGCCACAACGAACTGTGCGTACTCTTACCGGTGCCGCTCTTGCCCAGGAAGAGGACGCCGCGCCCGTCTTTTTCCACGACGGAGGCATGCATCTCCAGGGTCAGGTCGCCGGCGGTGCGCCGCGCGAAGAGCAGCATCAGGGCGTCATTGACCGCGAAGGTGGTGAGGCGCCGCGTCAGGACGTGCAACTGCGCGTCTCCCTGCTCCGGATCGAACAGCAGGTGGGCGCAGACGGGGACGGTCCGGTGCGGAGACATCTCCAGGAACCAGCGGCCGTCCGGACAGGCGTAGAGGTTCAGCACGGGCATGTCGTCTTCGCTCTCCTGGACGAGGAGCGGCTGCTTTCCTTCCGGAACCTCGAACGCTTCCAGACGGAGGGTGAAGAGGGGCGGTATACCGTCCGCTTCCACCTCGAAGGGCTTGTAGTTGTCCAGCCCCTCCGCGGGCAGGTCCGATGCGGCGCCGGAAAGGGCGAACCGGTGGCCTGCGACATGGAAATATTTTGTAATGAAACCCATAACACGGCAAAGGTACGAAGAAAAACCGGATTGTCAGTAACGCCGGTAGGCTTGCAGGGCTTCGTCCAAGCGGGAGAGAACGTCTTCAAAGGCGTAGAGGCCGTCATCGTCGCAGGAAAGCCCTTCCAGGGAGAGGGGGAACGTCACCGGCGGATGCTCCCGACAGGCCGCCTGCCCCGCCCGGATGTCATCGGTGGACTGGTAGACCATCGAAAGGCTCACGAACTGTGTTCCGTCCGTCCGTTCCCACTTTTCCATGACCAGCTTGCAGCCGATCGGAGTCTTCCGCTCGATGGTTTCCGGCAGTTCGTACGGGGTGACGCGCAAGGCGGCGGTGACGCTCGACAGGTTCGAGTCGTGGCCGCACAGGAAGGAGAACTTCCGTTCCGGGCAGACAAGTTCGTCCCGCAGGTATTGCAGCAGGGGATGGGCGACGTTCACGGCCACCGCCGGCGCAGAGAAGAGCAGGTCGCCGTAGACGTCCTTGACGAGGGCGATCTTCTCCCAGTCTTCGCGCGTAAGCGCGTGCCCGAATGCCGCTTTCCTGTCATCCGGCTCCTCGTAGTACTGGAGGATGAGGGCGTCGGAGGCCGAATTGGCCATCTTGAGCGACCCGGTCATCCGCGGTTCTTCGTACAGGGACAGTGTGATGACGGTATCGTCGTACAGGAAGCGGACCGTGTCGCCCTTCGCGGCCGGAGAATCGCGCAGGTCGAGTACGTCCTCGATCTGTTTCAGGGAAGGCCGCAGCGACAGGACGACGCCTTCCAGGCCTTTCTTTCCGCCCGGGGCTTCGATCTGCTGCATCGCCGCATCCCGGAAAGCGGGGGAGTCGCTGGTCAGCCGCGGGTGGAAAACCGGGTCCATCCGGCTGGGTGCGAAGCGGTGCTGGACGGCGATGTCTTCCGCCGGGGCGAAACCGGCGGTGAAATACCGCGCGGTGGCGAGAGTGCGCTGCATGCTGTTGGCATACACGAGGACTTCGCCCGGGGCGAACCGCCCGTCCGCGGGGAGACCTTCCGCATCCAGCCATTCACGGAAATACTGCCCCATCGTCGTCTCGAGCATACCGCCTTTGCGGGTGAGATGGCTGGCGGGAGCCGTCCACTGGATCCATTCGTGCGGTGTAATGCGCTCCAGTACGCTGCCGTTCCCGGAGAGGGGCGCCCGGATGTTGTGGCGGCTCAGCACGACGACTTCCTTGAGCGTGTAGGTCCGGTGAAACGCTTCGGTACGGGAAACTTGCGCCGGGGCCTGGAAGGCTCCGGCGGCAAGCAGGACAAGGATCAGGATCCTTTTCATTTGAACGCGGACTTCACCGGACGGCCGACCCACGACTGGGGCGCCTTGAGGCCGAGGATGTAGGCGATCGTCGCCGCGTTGTCGTACTGCATCATCGCGTCAGGGAATTCATATCCCTTCTTGACATGCTTGCCGTAGAGGATGAAGGGCGTTTCCAGCTCTTCCAGGGTGAAGCCGCCGTGGCCGTGGCCCTGGCCGCCATGGTCGGAGGTCATGATGACGATGGTGTCCTTCTTGATGCCGGCATCCTTGATCGCCTGGAGGATCAGGCCGACGCTGCGGTCGATCTCCACCATGCACTGGTAGTACTCCGGCGAACCCCAGCCGAGGGCGTGGCCGACCTCGTCCTGGTCACCGATGTAAAAGGTGAACAGTTCCGGCTTCTTCTCTTTGATGTACGGCAGGGCCTGCTCGCGGGTGTATTTCTCCAGCGTGTAGCCCGAGGAAGGATTGTGGTATCCCGGGTCATAGACGACATGGTCGATGACGGCGGTGTCCGTCACGAAGCCGATTCCGTCCCAGTTGAAGACGAGCCCGGTCTCCGCGTGGGGGTGCTGCTCCCGCAGGATGGAATAGATGGTCGGGGGAATGCCGCGTTCGTTCACGTATGCCGCCGGGATGGCCGGTTCCTTGGAGTTCCAGGCATTGTAGCAGTGCATCTCGGTCGGGACACCCATGAAGATAGAGGCCCAGTTGATGGCCGACGCGGAGGGCATGACGGAGCGCTTTTTCAGGGTGTAGCTGCCGTTGTCCATCAGGTAGTGGATGTTCGGCAGGGTGGCGGGATCAGCCTGCTGCAGGCACCAGGAGGCCCAGCCGTCGATGCCGATCACGATGACGTGCTTCGCCTTGCGTCCGGCCAGGAGGTCCTGCGACCCGGCCAGAAGGAACAGCACCGTCAGGAGAAGGAGTGTCTTTTTCATGTGGATATAGGTTTTAGTGTATCAGACTCTGGGGAGGATGTGGACCTGGAGTTTGGCGTAGGCCCGCTCGACCTTGGCAAGGGCTTTCTCGACCGTCTCGTCGGTGGCGAGCAGGACGCCGAAACGGCGGTGTCCCTTCACTTCCGGCTTCCCGAAGAGGCGGATCTGGACGCCCTCTTCAGAGAGGATGTCCTCCAGGCCGGAGAAAGTGACCTGGTTGGTGTCGCCTTCCACGACGATGGCCTTGGAGGCGGATGGCCCGAGCAGGCGGATCCCCGGGACCGGCAGGCCGAGGACGGCGCGTGCGTGCAGGGCGAACTCGGAGAGGTCCTGCGAGATCATCGTCACCATGCCGGTGTCGTGCGGGCGCGGGGAGACCTCGCTGAAGATCACCTCTTCGCCCTTGACGAACATTTCCACGCCGAAGATGCCGTAGCCGCCGAGGGCGCCGGTGATCTTCCGGGCGATGTCCTGCGCTTTGGCCAGCGCCGCTTCGCTCATCGGCTGCGGCTGCCAGGATTCACGGTAATCGCCGTCAACCTGGTGGTGCCCGACCGGGGCGAGGGTGGTGGTGCCGCCGCAGTGGCGGACCGTGAGCAGGGTGATTTCATAGTCGAAGGCGACGAATCCCTCGACGATGACCCGTCCGGCACCGCTGCGTCCTTCCTCCTGGGCGATGTGCCAGGAGCGGTCGATGTCCGCTTCGCTGCGGACGACGCTCTGTCCGTGGCCGGAAGAGCTCATCACCGGCTTCACCACGCAGGGGATGCCGACGGCTTCGACGGCGGCGCGGAATTCCTCTTCGGTGTCGGCGAACCGGTAGGTGGCCGTCGGCAGGCCGAGCTGCTCCGCGGCCAGCCGGCGGATGCCTTCGCGGTTCATCGTCAGCAGGGTGGCGTTCGCCGTAGGGATGACATTGTAGCCTTCTTTCTCGAGCTGCACCAGCGTCGGGGTGGCGATGGCTTCCACTTCCGGAATGATGTAGTCCGGCTTTTCCTGTTCAATGACGGCGCGCAGGGCCGCTCCGTCCAGCATGTTGATTACATGGCAGCGGTGCGCCACCTGCATCGCAGGCGCAGAAGCGTAACGGTCGACGGCGATCACTTCCACGCCGTAGCGCTGAAGTTCGATCGTGACTTCCTTTCCCAATTCCCCGCTGCCGAGCAGCAGGGCTTTCTTGGCGACACCCGTGAGGGGAGATCCGATAGTAAGCATCTTATCTGTTGATTATAATGGTTTGTCTCATCAGTCGAAGGCGAGTCCGCTGTAGCGGCGGATGTAGAACTGGTCGATGGTTGCCTGCCCTTTCTTCGTGACCAGGAAGCGGACGATCTCGGCGATCTCTTCCGGCTGGATCAGTTCCTGCGGGTCGATGTCGGGGCGCATCTTCGTCACCATCTCGGTGGCGACGGCGCCGGGCGAGATCAGGTGTACGCGGATGCCCAGCGGCTGGACTTCCTTGGCGAAGACCTTCGTGAAGCCGGTCAGCGCGTGCTTCGAGGAGGCGTAGACGCTCTGGTTCGCATACCCCTTGAACCCGACGACGGAAGCGATGTTGATCACGATGGGCTTGGAGGAGGCTTTCAGGTAAGGGAGCGCCGCCTGGCAGAGGAAGAAGGGCGCTTTCGCGTTGACGGCGAAGATGCGGTCCCACTGCGCGGGCGTGGCTTCGGTGAACGGGCCGGCCAGGGAAAGGCCGGCGCAGTTGACCAGCACGTCGATCCCGCCGAACCGGCGGACAGCCGCATCGATGACTGCCTGGTAGGAGGACGGGTCCGCCAGGTCGGCCCGGATGGCTTCCGCCTGGCATCCACCTGCCTCCGCCTGCGCCTTGAGCGCCGCCAGTTTTTCTTCGTCCCGGCCCACCAGGGCCAGGTCATATCCCAGGGCGGAGAGTTCCAGGGCGATGGTCCGCCCGATTCCCCGCGTCGCTCCGGTAACAAGTGCAACCATGTCGTTCGATTCTTTCTGCAAAGTTATCATTTTCCCATGATATCAGGATGCTTCTTTCCGGCATTCCTTATGGGTTGTTCCGGACGGGCAGGGCCGTGACCTCGAAGGAGAAGTTGTCCTTCGTTCGTCCGCCCTTCACGTCGAAACACAGCCGGTAGAGCCGCTCTCCCCAGACGTTCCTGAGCGGGGGATCTTCCATCGGGACTTCTTCCAGCCGGAATGCCAGCTTGGCAGCGGGCCAGGTCATCCGAAGGGAGAACCCGTCTCCGGAGAGCACCACGGCGCCGTCCTGCTCCTTGCAGGGAAGCGGGGTCATGAAGACGACGGTCGTCCCGTCGGCGGCACCCTCCAGCGTATAGGAATCCGTGACGGTGAACTTCCTGCCGCGCAGCAGCGTGTATTCCCGCACCCAACGCGCGGCGCCGGCCGCTTCGGGATAGGCGCCCGCGATGTCCGTCGAAAAGCGGACCTGCCGGGCGTCGGCCTTGAAGGTGCTGCCGGCCGCGGCGAACTGTCCGCCGGGGGACTGCATCACTCCGTGGATGACCGGGAGGTTGTGGTAGCCCGACTGCATCGTCCAGATCTCGTAGCGCTTGCTGCTGAACGTTTCGCGGGTGTAGGTGCCGACGCCGGGGTCGATGAAGACCGGGTTCCCGTTGTAGTACAGGACAAAGGAGCCGACGTCGTTGTGGTTGTGCTGCTCGGCATTGTTCCCGCCCTTGGCGGCGAAGAAGAAGCCTTCCGGGCTGTTCTCCCGGTCGCGTGCCGCCGCTACCTGCAGCTCGGGCAGGTATGCGTCGGCGACCAGCACCTCGGCGGGCGCGGTGTCGGGCTTCTTCCAGAACGCATCGAAGAGGGTGGCTGCGACATCGCCCGAGAGCGGTCGCGTGTCCGCATTGTATTTGTCTGCGAGGAAGGCCCCGAAGGCCTCCATCCTTTCGTCTCCGATCTGCTGTCCGTAGCGGGCGATCTTGACACCGCTATGCTGCAGCCGTGCCGGTGCGTCCGCGAAGTTGACATAGCGGTCACCTCCGCCGATGTACAGTTTGTAGATGTAGCGGCCCATCTCCTGGATGATGTCCTGGTCGAAGAGGGCGATCTGTCCGTGGGTGAAGGTCTCCAGCAGCGTAAGGTAGTTGTGCAGGTGGCCCACTGCGGAACTCCAGTAGGAAGGCCCCTCGTTGCAGCCGCCGTCCGCGGGGTAGGAGTTGATGAACAGGTCGACGGAACCCATGCTCTTGTAGATGCCGTCCAGGCGCTTGGCGGGGTCGGTCTCGATCAGCAGGATGCTGGTCAGCAGGTTGTAGCTGCACCAGGGGGTCCAGTTGTTCACGTTGCCTTGGTTCCATCCGGTGATCCACCACATGTCGTTCTTCTCGTAATACGGGTCCAGCACTTTCTTGTGCATTTCCCGGATCAGCCGGTCGCCAATGATCGGGCTGACGGCGTCAAAAGCGTCGTGGAGGAAATACCAGGTCCATGAGAGGGCGGCCGCTGCGTCGCCCGTCGTCAGGTCGATGACGGGGTCGGTGTCGTCCGGCAGTTTCGTGGGCGGATTCTCGATCGCGCAGCCGTAGTCATATAGGTAGAAGTGGGCGGAGGCCCCCCAGAAGGTCTGCTCACAGTAGGCGTAGACCCCGTTGATGATGTCGTCCAGGAAACGCCCTTTCCCTTCTACCAGTTCTGCGAACAGGAGGGCGCGCAGGGCGTTCACCCGTTGTGCGATGATCCTGTCCACGACGGCCCGGTTACCCGTGCGCGTGAACTCCAGGTACATGGAGGGAAGGACGGAAGGCCATCCGAAGCCCAGGTATTTCTCTCCGGCGGCGATGGTTGCCGCGCGTCTTTCCGCGGGCAGGCTTTCCCAGGCGGCCCGGTCGGCGTAGGCGGGGAAGGGGACCCAGTCGAACTGGTATGCGCAATGTCGTGAAACATCCTCGCGGGTGAAGCGGCTGGTCAGCAAGTCGCGTTTCTCGGCGCCGGCACAGAGGACGGGAACGAGGACCAGGAGAAGGGACAGGAGTTTTTTCATACAGTGTGTTTTCATTCTACACAAATATAAGAAAAATGCTTATTTTTGTGTACTATGGTATCTTTCCTGTTGAGTATTCTCGCCCTTGTCCTGGGATATCTCCTCTACGGGGCGTTCGTCGAGCGGGTTTTCGGTCCGGATCCCGCCCGGAAGACCCCTGCCCTCACGCGGGCGGACGGCGTGGACTATGTCCAGATGCCTTCGTGGAAGGTGTTCATGATCCAGTTCCTGAACATCGCCGGGACGGGGCCCATCTTCGGTGCGATCATGGGCGCGAAGTTCGGCCCGGCGGCGTACCTGTGGATCGTCTTCGGCTGCATCTTCGCCGGAGCGGTGCATGACTATCTTTCCGGCATGCTTTCCGTCCGGCACGACGGGGCGGGTCTGCCGCAGTTGGTCGGCACCTACCTCGGCCGCGGTACCCGGAACGTGATGCTCGTCTTCTCCATCCTGCTGCTTCTGTTGGTGGGCGCCGTGTTCGTGTACAGCCCCGCCATCATCCTGGGCGGCCTGGCTGGCGACGGCTCCGCCAAGTCGATGATGCTATGGGTGGTGGTGATCTTCGCCTATTACATCATCGCCACAATGCTCCCGGTCGACAAAATCATCGGAAAGATCTACCCGCTGTTCGCCTTCTCGCTGCTGTTCATGGCCGTTTCCCTCTTCGTCGGCTTGCTGGTCCGCTGGCCTTCGATCCCGGAGTTCTGGGACGGAATCGGCAACATGGGGCCCTCGGTGGGCGTCAAGGGGCAGCCGATCTTCCCGTGTCTTTTCATCACGATCGCCTGCGGGGCGATCAGCGGCTTCCATGCCACGCAGAGCCCGATGATGGCGCGCTGCATCAAGAGCGAAAAGATGGGCCGGCCGATCTTTTACGGGGCGATGATAACCGAAGGCCTGGTGGCCCTCGTCTGGGCCGCGGTTTCCTCGTACTTCTTCTTCGACGGCGGCGCCGCGCAGGTGGGCTCCGACTTGACGGCGGCCGCGCCGACGGTGGTTACCAAGGTGTCCCGTGCCTGGCTGGGCGTCCTGGGCGGCATCCTGGCCGTGCTGGGCGTTGTGGCCGCTCCGATCACGAGCGGTGACACGGCCTTGCGGAGCGCCCGTCTCATCATTGCGGAAACCTTTAAATACGACCAGCGGAGCATCGGCTCCCGTCTGGTGATCAGTGTGCCGATCTTCCTGGTTACGGCCCTGCTGCTCTGGTTCAATATCTCCGACCAGGACGGTTTCAACACCATCTGGCGCTATTTCGGCTGGGCCAACCAGACCCTCGCCGTCTTCACGCTCTGGACGATCACCGTCTTCCTTTCCCGCCGCCGGGCGGGCCTGCGCTATCTGGTGGGCCTGGTGCCGGCCGCCTTCATGACGGCCGTCTGCCTGACGTTCATCCTCGTGGACAAGGTCGGCATCGGCCTGGATGCCTGGTATGCGCCCTGGATCGGTATCGTCACCTTCCTGGTGAGCCTGCTGCTGTTCTTCGCCTGGAGAAGGCGCGACATTTCCGTGGAACAATCAAAAAACTGAAAAGATATGCTTGACTCCAAGAACGGGCTTTGGATCGCCCACTGTGCTGACGGTCCGCTTTCGATCGTCGGAAAAATGGCCAACCGGCACGGCCTGGTCGCGGGTGCGACGGGAACCGGAAAGACCGTCACCCTCCAGGTGATGGCCGAAACCTTCTGCCAGGCAGGCGTTCCCTGCTTCATGGCGGACATGAAGGGCGACCTGTCGGGCATTTCACGGCCGGGGCAGCTCTCCGGCTTCATCCAGAAACGTCTGCCGGAATTCGGCATCGAGGATCCGCAGTTCCAGCGCTGCCCGGTCCGTTTCTACGACGTGTTCGGCGAGCAGGGCCATCCGATGCGGAGCACCGTCTCCGAGATGGGACCGCAGTTGCTGACCCGTCTGCTGGGCCTGAACGACACGCAGGAGGGGGTGCTGAACATCGCCTTCCGCATCGCCGACGAGCGCGGCCTGCTGCTAATCGACATCAAGGACCTGCGGTCGCTGCTCAACTACGTTTCCGAGCATGCGGCCCAGTACACGTCCACCTACGGCAACATCTCTCCCGCTTCGGTGGGCGCCATCCAGCGCGCCATCCTCACGCTGGAGAACGAAGGGGCGGGCCTCTTCTTCGGCGAACCGGCCTTCGACATCCAGGACCTCCTGGCGACGGAGAACGGCAAGGGCGTGATGAGCGTCCTCGCCGCCGACAAGCTGATGCTGAAGCCGAAGCTCTACTCGACCTTCCTCCTGTGGCTGCTTTCGGAGCTGTATGTGACCCTTCCCGAGGTCGGCGACATGGACCTCCCGAAACTGGTCTTCTTCTTCGACGAGGCGCACATGCTCTTCGAGGACACCTCGAAGGCGCTCGTGGACAAGATCGAGCAGGTCGTCCGCCTCATCCGGAGCAAGGGGGTCGGTGTGTATTTCGTCACGCAGAGCCCGACGGACATCCCCGACACCATCCTCGGCCAGCTCGGCAACCGGGTGCAGCACGCACTGCGCGCCTACACGCCGCGCGACCAGAAGGCGGTCAAGGTGGCGGCGGAGACGTTCCGCGCGAATCCTTCCTTCTCCACCGAGGAGGCGATCATGAACCTGGAGACCGGCGAGGCGCTCGTCTCCTTCCTCGACGAAAAGGGCGCTCCCGGCATGGTGCAGCGTGCCAAGATCCTCTTCCCACTCAGCCAGATCGGCGCCATCACCCCGGAGGTCCGCGCCACCCTCATCAAGGATTCCCTCATCTACGGGAAGTACGATACGCCGGTCGACCGTGAAAGCGCCTTCGAGGTACTGATGGCCGAGCGCGAGGCGGCCCTTCAGGCCGAGGCTGAAGAGAAGGCGGCGCAGCAGGAAATCAAGGAGAAGGCCGCCAAGGAGAAGACTTCCAAAAAAAGCGGGACCTCGCTGTGGGGCAAGGTCTCCAAGGCCGTGACGACGGCGATTGTCGGCGCCGTGGCCACGTCCGTCGGCACCGCGGTTTCCAACAAGGTGTCCGGAAAGAAGTCGAAAGGGTCTACGTCCGTGAAGGACAGCGCCGGCCAGGTGGTGAAGAAGGCCACGACGGCGGCGACGCGCACGATCACGCGTGAAATTTCCCGGTCCATCCTGGGAAATCTCATCAAATAACGCGTGTCGTCAGGATTACTGGGCGGCGGCAATCCGGACGCCGTCCAGGTCGATCAGGGTGAACTGGGCCGCTCCGTCGTAATTCGTCAGGATGCCGGTCACGTTCACCTTCTTTCCTTTCTGGATTTCCGGATCGATTTCCGCGTCCGAGAACTTGGCATAGCCGCTCGAGCGGATCTGGACGTCCGTGCCACCGGGCATCCGGAAGTACTGGCTCACGGAGTAGGCGGCGGCGCCGTCCAGCAGTTTCTTCTTGTTGGCCGGGTCTGCGACGGTTCCGTAGTTCTGGTCGTTGGAGTTGCCGATCTTGGCGCTGTCCCACTTCCCGGAGTTGAGGTAATCCTTCATCTTGTTGGCGCTCATCGCCCAGGTCGTCACGCCCCACTGCTGGTCCGAAAGGAACAGGCGGTTGGAGGACTCTTTCTTGTCGACGTTCGCGTCCAGGTAGATCAGGACGAAGATCTCGTTGGCGTAGGCCAGGTTCTGCAGGGTCACCAGCGTGCCGAAGCACGGACTCTTGTAGGAACGCTTCAGCGCATCCTTCAGCTCGTTTTCGGAGATGACGCGCGGGGTGACCGGGGCGGCCTTCGCACCCTTGAAGATGTGGGCGCCGATGAGCCGTTTCACGTCCATGTAGGCGGTTTCGTACGATTCGGTCGGGTCTTCCATGCCGAGCTGCAGCATGCCGCTGTAGTTGCCCAGCGTCAGGCCCTGGCATTTGACATAGACCCACTGGCCGGCCTTGTAGTCGTTGTACAGGCTGCTGTTCCCGATCTTGAGCTCGATGCCGCCGGTCTCGTCCTGGATGAACAGGGAGCGGTAGATGTTGCCCGAGGCATCGGAGGAGATGACCTGCCCGCCGATGACGATGTCTTTCTCGATATGGTACGGCGTGCCCTCATAGAGGGCCTTCAGGTCGGCGATGGTCGTGTTTACGGCCAGGGTCTGCGCCTGGGGCTCGCCGGGTGTGCCCTGGTTCCCCCAGACCGGTTCCCATTCCTGGCAGGATGCGGCTGCAAGCAGGAGCAGCGTCGCGATGGTATACAGGATCTTTTTCATCTTTTCGCCTCTTTAGAATCGGAAATAAAGGTTCAGCATGTAGTTGGCACCTGCCATGTAGAAGTACTTCGGGTCGAAGCTGTAGTAGCGGGTCTTGCTGACGGTGTTGTCCACCATGCGGGTCTGCTCGAAGCCGCCCGTCTTGACGTCCCGCTTGTTCAGGACGTTCTTTGCGTTGAGGGAGAATCCGTACTGGATCTTGCGTTTGTAGTACCACGACTTGCCGACGCTGAAGTTGACCAGCCAGGCCGGGTTGAAACGCTCCTGTGAGGTGATGGATTCCGCCTCTTCCGCGGTGATGACCCGGTCGGGACCGGCGGTGGCGTAGTCCGTCCGGCTCAACGGGCTCATGCTCAGGTAGGAGCGGTCGAAATAGTCGACGTCGGCGTCGATGAACCAGTAGTTGTAGAAGTAGGAGAGTCCGAGGCTCGCCGCGACCTGCGGCGTGCTGGGGATGTAGTGCTTCTGGGTGGTGCCATCCGTCATCGGGTTGCTCTTCCAGTAGGGGACGAGCATCTTGTCGTAGACGATCTGCGCGCTGTTGTCGACGGTGGCCGTCAGCAGCGGATTGGACGTGTAGACATATTCACCGGCGGTGAAGACGCCTACGACGGACAGGCCGCTGAGGGGCGTCGGCACTTCGAAGCCGAGTTCCATGCCCATGTGGCGCTCGTCGATGCCGCTCAGGGCGAAGTTGCCGAAGGAGTTGTTGAGGTCGTAGTAGACGCTCATCACGTCGGTCTGGTCTTCGATCGTCGTGTAGAAGCCTGTCACGCGCAGGCTGTATCCGTTGGCCGCGTACATGTAGTTGACATCGGCCGACAGCGACTTGACGTTCATCAGGTCCTTGACCATCGTGTTGCGCGTACGCGGGGCGACGAAGGCCTGGTCGAAGTAGGGCGCGTCGCTGGAGTAGCCGGCGTTGGCGTAGAAGCGGTGGCCGCCCGTCATGGAGTAGGCCAGGTTCACCTTTGCGGCGTAGGTCAGGAAGGTGGACTTCGCTGAGTTGCCCTTCGAAGTGATCGCCTCGCCGTTCTCGTCGTAGGTTGTCAGCAGCTGTCCCTGGAAGTAGATCGGGTTGCCCGCGGCGTCCAGGCCGGGGAAGAGGCCCTTCCGCACGAGGCCTTCCCGCCAGAAGCGGGTGGCGCCGACGCGGCCGCCTACGGTCGCTTCCAGGCCGCCGAAGGTGAACTTGCCGCTGGCCCAGCCCTCGCCCTTCATCAGGTGCGCATAGTAGTCGTAGCCGTACTTGTCGCCGGTGCGGATCATGCGGGCTTCGCCGTGGTTCAGGAAGTATTCCAGGTCGTTCTGGATCATCGTCATCGACGAGGAGTAGTCACGTTCGGCGAACTGGTCGACGTCCAGGAAGTAGGAGCCGCCCAGCAGGTCGTTCATCTTCTTGTAGTATTCGGTCCGGTTGAGCTTGCCGTTCAGGCCCGCCGTGATGATGGCGGACGGGGCCGGCTGCCACTTGACGCTGGTGGCCAGGTTGATGTCGTTCTGGTCGACGTGGCGCTCTTCGAGGGCGTACTTGGAACGGCCGCCTTCGCTGTTGCGGTTCACTGAATAGAGGCGGTCCCAGTCGACATGCACGGTCTCCGCCGCGTGGTTCTCCCAGGCGTCGCGCGCCCAGGCGGCCTTGGCCGGGTTCAGGCGGTTGTAGTCGGGGTTCTCCATGTAGAAGTAGCTCGGCAGGTTGCGGTAGTAGTCGGGCCGGGGATCGAGGGCGTCGTACCAATCCAGGGCGGTGTACCCGTTCCGTCCCGTCCGGAAGAGGAGGGTCGTGGAAAGGGCGAACGTCCGGGAGGGTGTGAAGTCGTATTTCAGGAAGGTGATGGGCTCGTAGGTGATGCGGTTACGGGCGTTGCGCACCTTCCCGTTCTGGTAGCCCCAGTTGGAGTTGTACATGTTGTCGCCCATCAGGTCATAGACTTCCTGGGTCGAGGCGTTCTGCGCGCCGCGCTGTCCGGGAGCGCCGAAGGAAACCAGGGCGAGCCGGTGGATGTCGTTCCAGTTCTTCTCGACGCCGAGGTAGTAGGCGAAGGAGCGGTAGTAAATGCCCTGGACCCAGTCGTTGCCGCCCAGGCGGGCGGAGGCGCTGACTGCGTACGACCAGCCTTTGTCATTCTCTGGAGACGCGAAGGTGCCCATCAGGCGGAGCCGGTAGAGAGCGCTGTTCGTCAGGATGCTGAACCGCTTGCCCGGGCGCACCTGCGCCGGCGTGGCATAGAGGTTCGACAAGCCATTGTAGCCGCCGATGCCGTACGGGGAGATCTCCGACCCGATGACGGCGGTCTTGGCGCGCATCACTTCGTTAAGACCGCTCCAGAGGGAGTAGGGGGAGTATCCCGTGAGGGCGTCGTTCATCTTCACGCCGGCGACATAGACGTCCTGCGACTCGCTGGCATAGCCGCGGGCCCGGAAGCGGACGGCGCTGAAGTTGTATCCGGCGATGTTGTTGAAGACGTCGTTCTGGTCGTAGAGGATGGTCGGAGTGTCCTCGTAGCCCGTGCCGTCCAGGTCGAATTCGCCGAAGGACGAATCGTCCACTTCGCCGGCGGTCACCGAAGGCGACAGGCTCACGTTGAACATGTTCTTGACGAAACCGTCGTTGACGGTTACGTTGACGGTCGTCGGCAGGAAGCCCGGGGCTTCGATCACCAGGTCGTACATGCCGTCGGCGAGGGCGTCGATCTGGAAGCGTCCTTCCGCGTCGGTGGTGACTTCGTGCAGCTGTGCGGCGCCGGTCCGCAGTTTCAGGGTGGCGCCGGCCACCGGCGACTTGTCCGCCCGGTTCACGACCGTGCCCTTCACACCGCCGGAGGGATCCTGGGCGAAGAGGGAAAGGCTCAGCAGGCCGATCGCTGCCGCCGTGGCGAGTATCTTTCTAAAAATCATTGCTTATCTGGATATTACGATGTACGTGGGATAATGGTCGCTGTAGCCGTTGATGAAGGCGCCGTTGGACATGGTCCGTTTCGGCTGCCCTTTGTACTGGCCTTCCTGCTGCGTCATGAACGGCGCCGAGAAGATCCGTCCGTAGTACTTCTTGTTCACGATGGGGCGGATGCCGTACGTCCCCTTGGCAGGGTCCGCCAGCGCATGATTCACCAGGATGATGTCGAAGATGCTCCATACGCCCTGGTAGGCGAGGGAGCCGAAGCCCGCTTTCAGCATGGAGAGGAACGGGCTGAAGAAGTCCGTGGAAGACATGTCCTTGATGCGCTCCATCCCGTGGAGGTAGGTCACCATGCTCTCATCCGTGGGGTCGTCGTTCATGTCGCCCATCACGACGATCTTGATGCCGGGATACTCCTGCATCAGGCCGAGCGCGTTCTCATAGATGATCTGCGCCCCGCGGCTCCGCAGGTCGCCGCTCTTCCCGCCGATGCGGGAGGGAAGGTGGGTGACATAGAAGGCGAACATCTCGTCGCCGATCGTGCCGCGCACTTCGAGGACGTCGCGCGTGCGGAAATTGCTCTGTTCCAGCGAGTCCATGAGGAAGTGGATGTCCGGGCTGTCGAACGTGAAGGGAATCGACCGGCTGCCCAGGAGGGTGAACTGGTCGGGGCGGTACAGCAGCGCGCAGTCGACGCCGCGCCGGTCGGGACCGTCGTAATGGACGATCTGGTAGTTGGCTTCGGCGATCTGGGGGTCGGACACGAGGTCTTCGAGCACGTTGCGGTTCTCGATCTCGCTGACGCCCAGGACGGTGTGGTATACCTTGTTGTCATCCTTCATCGCACGGATGACGGAAGCCATGTTGTGGATCTTCTTCGCGTATTTCACTTCCGTCCATTGGTTGGCCCCGTCGGGCAGGTATTCGTAATCGTTCTTCCCTTCGTCGTGGTAGATGTCGAAGAGGTTCTCGAGGTTGTAGAACCCGATGACGTGGCTCTTCTGCACCTTCTGCGCCCCCGCGGCGGGGGCCAGCAGGAGGATGGCCAGCACGATACAACAGAATTTTCTCATCTTCTTGCCAGGTTTATTGCCACCACCAAGAAACCGTCGCCGGTTTTTCGTCGCGGATCGCCTTCGCCGTTTCGGCGCCTACAGCGGCGTCCAGGTTGACGAACAGCTTGTATCCGACGATCTTCTCGAGGTCGGAGAGCGAGATCGACATGTCCTTGGTGATCTTGGAGGCGTATTTGTCTTTGTTCTCGAACCAGAAAGCGCAGCCCATGTAGCCCTTGTGGCCGACGGAGGCGTCTTTCTTGTAACGCAGGAGGGCCTTGAAGTAGCCTTCGGGGACGGCGACGGCCTTGCCGGCATTGTCGCGCACCGTCGTCGGAGAGGCGCCCAGGGTGCAGCCCGTCACGACATACAGCGTGTCGGTGCCGGCCGTGGCGCCGGTCTTGCGCGCCCATGCGCGGACCTGCGTTTCCAGGTTGGCCCAGGTCCCGCCGTTGAAGTTGTAGTCCTGGGGCGTCATGTTGGTGTAGTAGAAGGTCTGGACGTTGGCTGCATAGTTCAGCCGGTCGGCCGAAGGAATCTGGTGCCCGCGCGACCAGCCGCCGGTGTAGGCCTTCTCCAGGAGGGGCTGAAGGGATTTCGGAAGGCTCGGGTCCTCGCCCCATTTGTCGCTCCGGTTGCCGGAGCCGATGTTCCAGGCGCACAGCGGATAAGCCACCCACCGCGCGACAAGGTGGTCGTAATCCCAATAGAAGGAATAGTTCCGCGTCCGCGTCGAACTGATGGTCATGTCATGCGTGAAGAACTCGTAGCCGTCGGTGGCGGAGGTCTCCGGCAGTTCCATCCAGCGCCCTGAGGCGGTTTTCGCACCGTATCCGCGCGCGGAGCTGCCGCCGGAAAGCCGGCTCTGGGTCAGCGTGGCGGAAGCGGAGCCGCCGTTCCCGGTGAGGACAATGACGGCGGAGCGGAGCTCGGCCGGATTCTCGCCGTAGCTGAGGACGACCCGGTCCGAACTGCCCGTCCCGGTCGCCGGGGAAAAGGACACCCATTCCGCCGTGCTGGAGAGCGTCCAGCTGCCGGAGGCCGTCACGGTCATGAACTGGCTGCCGGCTTCACCGGAGACCGTCGTTGTCTTGATGGTGACGGAGAGGGGTGTCAGCGGCTCGTCCGCTGCGGGTGAACTGCAGGAAACGGCCATCGGTGAAAGCGCCAGGAGCAGCGCCGTCACCGGACCGGAAAGATATCGGAACAGGCGGGTCATTCTCCTCCGGCGGCTTCCAGGGTGACGGCCATCTTCTGGAGACGCCAGTGCCCGCTGCCGGTGGGCCGGGAGAGGCTCACGGATGCGGCGGAGCCGGTCCAGGTCGCCGATTCGACGTCATAGGAGCCGGCGCTCACGGTCGCCTTGTCGTCGGGCGCATAACCGTTGGCGAAGGTATAGACGATCTTGGTGATGACCTTCCCCTCCGCGGCAGATACCTTGACGGTGCCGTCGCCGTAGATGCGCATTCCGTTCCCCGTCGTGTAGTATTTCCCGTTGTTTCCGCCGCCCTCGAAGTTGACGGTGATGTAGGTTCCCTTGGCTTCGAGGTAGGGCTCTCCGTTCTCATATCCGAACTTGGAGAAGTCGACGGACTCGCCGTCATCGGTCACCGTGAAGCCGCTGCCCACCGGAGCAGCGCCGCCATCCTCGATCTTCGTGGCGATGACGTTGAGGTATTTCCCCTGGGAAGTGAAGTAGAGGAAGTAACCCGTCACCGTGACGAGGTGACCGTTCAGGGCGGAGATGTCGGCTACCGGAGCGACCAGGCTTCCGATCACGTCTTCCTTTCCCTCGACGGCGACATTGTAATAGTTTCCGGAGATGGAGAGTTTCCCCTTGAAGGTGACGTATTCACGGGAGTCGGCGCTGTAGGAAGCGAAGGATGACGTGATGTCCTTGGGCTCCGGGCGGGAGACGGCATTGTCGCTCGAGACGACCGTCACGGTCGGATCCGTCAGCTGCGGGACACCGCCGTACTCGCCGCGCGTCGAGACGACTGTCACCATGTCGCCTTCCTTGGCCGTTCCGCCGTGGACGTAGATCATCGCATCGTCCTGGCTGATCAGGAAGCCGGTCTTGGCGGCGGCTACCACCAGGGCGGGGCCCACGTTCAGGTGGGCGCCCTGTGCGGCGTCGAGCGCCTGGGCGACCGTCGCGTCCGTCGCCTCTGCGGGCTCGTCGCCGGGATTTTCACCGTCGGCGCCCGTGATATCCGTGGCGATGACATAGAGATATTTGCCCTGGGAGGCGAAATAGAGGAAGTAACCCTTCACCGTGACTTCCTTCCCGTTCAGGGCGGAGAGGTCCTGGGTAGGCTTGACGATGCTGCCGGTCACGTTATCCGAACCGGCGACGGTGATGTTGTAGTAGTTGCCGCTGATGTTCAGCGTGCCCTTGAAGGATACGTATTCGCGGGTGTCGGCGCTGTAGGATCCGAACGTTGACGTGATGTCCCTGGCGTCAGGGTGCGAGACGGCGTTGCCGCTCGAGACCACCGTGACGGTCGGGTCGGTCAGCTGTGCGACGCCGCCGTATTCGCCGCGCGTCGCCTCGACTTTCACCATGTCGCCGACGGCTGAGGTGGCGCCGTAGACGTAGATCATCGCGTCATCCTGCTTGATCAGGCAGCCGGCGGAGGCGGAGGCCACCACCAGGGCCGGTCCGACGTTCAGGCGGGCGTCCTTCGCCGCCTCGAGCGCCTGGGCGACCGTCGCGTCCTGCGCCTCGACGGGCTTGGTGTCGAAGGAGAGGATGTAGGCGTCGATCACCTCGTGCTGCTGCTTCTCAGTGTAGAAATCGTACTTGCCGGACAGGGTCACGGTGCCGCCGTTGGAGATCTTGCTGCTCCACTCGTCCTTGTTCTTGACGCTGTAGACGTAGATCGACCCGCTGTCGTCCGTCAGGTCGAAGCTGCAGAACTTCGCGTTGAATCCGCTTACGGTGCCGGTCAGCTTGTAGTAGTTGTTCTTGTCCGCCGCCTTGATGAAGTCGCTGACCGATTTGGCGGGAGCGTTCTCGTAATCGGACGGTTGCGTCGAACCGCCTTCCTCGGTCTTGCCGTTGAGCGTGTAGATGTAGCTGCCGCCCTGTTTGACGGTCTCGGGGGTGTTGCCCTTGAAGTTGACGACCTTGCCGCAGATGGTCACTTCGTCGCCCACCTTGATGTCGGTGTTTCCGGCCGTCCACATCTTGTTGCCGAGGTAGTAGGTCTGGAAGACGTAGAACTGGACGAGGTCCTTGGAACCATCTTCGGAGATGTAGAAGTTGGCGTTGCCGAACTTGCCGCTGGCCTCGAAGGTCGTAGAGACCTCGCTGATGATACCGGTGATGTAGACGACCTCCGGGCTCTCGACATCGGGACCGAGGGACTTGACATACTCCACGGCACCGGCCGGGTTGAAAGGCGACGCCTTCGTTCCGTCGCCGGAAGGCTTGTCGGTGGTGTCCTCGCCCTTGGCTCCCGGCTGGGAGACGGCGATGGTCCGATAGTCGAATTCCGTCTTGACCTTGATTTCGGCGGTACGGTCGTTCGACTCGTTCGCCAGGGCGGTGACGGTTACGGTCGCCGCCGTGCCGGAGGCGCTGCCGGACGTGGGTGTGACGGCCAGCCAGCCGGCTTCGGTTTCCACCGTCCAGGCGCGGTTGGCGTTGACGGAGAACGTGAGGTTGCCACCGGTCTGCTGGAAGGCGAGTTCGGTGGGAGAAACATTCAATACGGGAAGAGCGACATCTTCCTCTTCCTTACAGCCGAGCAGCAGCGCGATCGCCGCGAGCATCGGGAAAACGATACGGTATAGTTTCATTGTGTCTTGTGATTGTCTAACACTTGCAATAAAGTGGCAATTTACGTATTTATCTTCAAATCTCAAAGCGATATACCCCGTGTCCATTAAAAAAAAGCCGGTCCATGTCGGACCGGCTTTTCCTTTCCTTCCGTAACTTCCGGCTTACGAACCGCTGCCCGTCACATGGACGGTCAGGCTCTTGAGCGTTTGCGCACCCACACGGAACGACACGACGGCCGTTCCGACCTTCTTGGCGTACAGATGATATTCCGTGCCGTTGTACCCGCCCCTGTCGACGACGTCCGCCGGATTGGTCGATACGATCAGGTACTTCGGGTTGACGAACTCTTTCGTCGTCTTGTTGTACAGGCGCAAAGTGATGCAGTCTTTCTCCGTGGACCCCAGCTTGTGGGTGATCTCGGACGGGACCTCGGAATCCCCGTAGTAGACGGCATAGGTGACGGCAGGCGCATTGATCGTCGCGTCGACGATAGCGATGACTTTCCCTTCCAAGGTGAAGGTCAGCGTGGCCGTTCCGGCTTTTTTTGCGAAAATGTTCAACTGGCTGGCCGTCCGGGAGATGGGGTTGGCGACGGAGCTGTTCGAGGTGGTCATCGAAACATCCTTGGGATTGAGATAAGACCCGCTTTTTTCGTCATACAGCCGGAAAGGCAGGTAGTCGTCCGGATTGACGCCGATCGAATAGGTGAGCGAAATGATCTTTGCTCCGAGGTAGTGCATGGCATACTGGGTATCGTCCGTAACGAAGATCTTGCAGGTTGCTGTCTTGCCGTGGTCGTTCGTCGTGGCGGTGATCGTGGCCGTTCCCGCCTTCTTGGCAGTCACCTTTCCGTTGGCATCCACGGTGGCGACACTCTCGTTGGAGGAACTCCAGGCAACGGCGTTGTCCGTCGCGTTCGCAGGCTGCACAGTGGCGGTGAGCTGGAGGCTTTCGCCGACAGAGATCCCCACGCCCGTCTTGTTGATGGACACGCCGGTGACAGGGACAGATTCCTGGATGACATTGATCCTGCATGAGGCGGTCTTGTTCCCGTCTGCCGTACGGACGGTGACAGTGGCCGTGCCCGCTTTCTTGCCCACGCAGAGGCCTTCGTTGTCGACGGTTACGACCGCGGCGTTGTTGGTGGTCCAGGTGACGGCCTTGTTCGATGCGTTTTCTGGCTTGACGATCGCGGTCAGTCGGATGGATTCGTCGACACGAAGGCTGATGTAGTCCCTCTCAAGTTCGACGCCGGTGACAGCGACGGTCCCCGCCTTGACGGTGACGGTGACCTTGGCGGTCTTTCCGCCGTCTTTGGTCTTTACGGTGATGGTGGCGGTGCCGGGGCCGACGGCGGTGACGACGCCCTTGGCATCGACGGTGGCGACCTTATTGTCGGAGGAGGACCACTCGACGTCGCGGTTCGTGGCGTTTTCGGGGGCGACAGTGGCCGTCAGCGCGGCTTTCTCTCCGGGTTCCAGGTCCAGTTTGTCCTTGTCGATGGTGACGCCGGTGACGGCGACAGTCCCTGCCTTGACGGTGACGGAAGCCGTGGCCGTCTTCCCGCCGTCCTTGGTCTTGGCGGTGATGGTTGCGCTTCCGGCGCCGGCGGCGGTAATCTTGCCGGTCTGGTCGACGGTGGCGACGGAGGTGTTGGAGGACGACCATTCGACCGTCTTGTCAGTGGCGTTGTCCGGCTGGACGATGGCGGTCAGTTGGAAGGTCTCGCCCGGTTGCAGCTCGATGGCGGGATTGGACAGCGAAATGCCCGTGACGGAGACTTTGGACGGTGCGGGCGGTTCCGGTGTCGGTTGCTGCTCGTTTTTATCAGGTTTGCAGGAAAAGAACAATCCCGCGGCTGCCAGGGTCAGCAGGAGAGAAAGAATCTTTTTCATATGGCTTGAAATAATAGTTGAACATTCAAGGTCAAGTTTCTTTGCTTCAAATATATGAATTTTTCAAAAAAAAAAGACCGGCCAGAAATGATGGCCGGTCTTTTTTACCGTAAATCGGGGCGCTAGTTCTTCTTCTTGTGGCTGAAGTAGATACCGCCGCAGAGCTCGATGGTCGACACGCCGTTCTTGTCGGTGTAGGTGTCCTTGTAGCCGATCATCGTCAGTTCGTCGCCGACTTCGATGCCCGTGTTGGCGATGAAGTGCTTGCGGTTGTCGCCCGTGGCGCCGTATCCGGGGTAGGTTCCGAAGACATACAGCGTGGAAGTGCCGTCGGAAATGTACAGGTTGCCGTAGTCGTTGGGCTTGCCGTTGCTGCCCATCAGCGAAGTGATGGTTCCGGTCACTTTGTAGTAAACCTCCTTGCTGTCCGGTTTGGAAAGGAAGTCGGTCACGGAGATCTCCGTCACGGCATACTTGATCTCCTCGAAGGTCCCGGAAACGAGCTGGGCGTTGCCCTTGAATTCGCCGCGCTGGCCGACGACGGTGACGATGTCACCGACCTTCGCGCCGGACGCCTTGAAGCCGGTGGCGCGGTAGGCCAGCGTCTTGCCGGACCAGTCCTGGATGTAGAAGCTCTCGCCCTGCTTGTCGGAGGCGTAGAGTTCCATGACGACACCGGTGATCCGGTACTGGGCCTGGCTGACTTCCGCTGCGTTGAAATCGGCGACGGTAATCTCGGCGATGGCGCCTTCCTGGACGATTTCCACACTCACGGATGAACTGTTCTCTCCGGAAGTGGAGCCGAACGCGACGGTGGAAGTACGCGCGCCGGCAGCGTTGGCGACGGCCTTCATGGTGACCACGGCCGTGTCAGGGACGGCGACGGTCGGGAACTGCGGATCCGGAACGCCGGGAATCATGCGGATGTCGGAGACGCTGAGCCAGGCCTGGTCGGCCTCGGGGATGGTGACGGTGGGGCCACCGCCCTTGCACACCATGCGGATCTCCTTTTCACCGCCTTCCTTGGGGATGTTGCCTTCTACGGTTCCGACGATCTGGATGAGGGACTTGACGAGTTTGACCAGCGTCACGTCGACCATCTGCGGATCACCTTTGTAGTTGCCGCGGGGACCGACGATGGTGACCACGTCACCCATCTCGATGCCCCAGCTTTCGAGGGGGTTGTTCTGGAATTTACCATCCTTGTCGGCAAGGCCGTAGATGAGGATCGTTCCGGTATCATCGGTGATGTAGAAGTTGCCGTATTTTTCCGCATTGGAGTACCAGCCCGTAACGGCGCCGGTCAGCTCGAGCTTGCGGCCGTCGGGGCCGGTCAGCGCCTCGGCGATCTTGACGGCGGAGGCGGCGTCCGTTCCCTGGGCGACATTGATGTACTGCTCCTGGTCGCCGATCTTGATCTTCAGCTTGGCGAGCCGGTAGGCTTCGCTGCCGGTACCGGTGAAGGTGACCGTCGTCGTTCCGGCGTTGCCGGAAGTCGGTTCGACCGTCAGCCAGTCGGGAATGGTGTTGATGCTGTGGTCGTCGACGAACTGCCAGGGACCGGTCGCGGTTACGGTAACCGTATTGGAACCACCGGCGGGGGCGATGGATACGTAGGTGTTGGAGAGCTGGAGCGAATCCAGCTGGTTGCTCTTGACTTCGTCCGTGCATCCGGCTACGAGGGTACAGAGTGCCGCGATGGCGGAGAGGATGAATATCTTGCGTTTCATAATCGGATGCTATGATTAGTTGAACATGTACTTGAGACCGATCTGCGCATACCAGCACTGGCCGACGTTGCGGACGCGGGTCCAGGTCTGCGTGTTGCCGCTGACGGCTTTGTTCGTGGTGAACACGGGCACACCGTCGGAGTCGATCCGGGAAATGTCGAGCAGGCGGCCGGAGTTGAGGTCCGGATTCATCTGCTTGCTCACGCCCCAGGAGGAGTTGAACATGTTGAGGATGTTCTTGACGTCGAAGTTCAGCTGCAGGGCGTTGGTCGTGCCTGCGATCTTGACCTTGAAGTCATGGGCGAAGCGGAAGTCGAGGCGGTGCACCCACGGGGAGTAGATGCTGTAGGCTTCGGCGTACTGGCCCTTGTGCTTGCTGAGGTACGGGTCGTTCTTGGCGAAGGCCCAGTAGCGGGCGGCGTCGTCGGCAGAGGCGAAGCGGATCTCCTTCTCGTCACGCGGGATGTACATCGCATCGTAGTTGTAGGAGTCGCCGTTCAGGTCGCTGGCGTACATGTAGGAGTAGTTGAAGCCGCCCCTCCAGGTCTCGTAGAAGAGGCTGAAGTGGTTGTCAGCCGGGTCATCGTAGGTCAGGGACAGGTAGGCACGGTCCGGCGTCACGTACTGCGAGTTGTGCAGCTGGACGTTGTTCGGGCCCTCGGACGTCGGGATGTAGGTGAACGCGGAGGACGCGTCGGAGCCGGGCATACCGGTGAGCTCCTTGGAGAAGGTGTGCGTGTAGGCACCGACGATGCTCAGGCCATCGGCCGGACGCATGTTGAGCTGGAGGCTCGCGGAGCCGCCGTATCCCTTGTTGGTGTTCGTCAGCATGTAAGCGGAGGTACCGACGCGGGACTTCGCATAATTGTAGGTATACGTGAAGTCGGTCGGATAGAGGTGCCGGTTGTCGGCGCCGTTCAGGCGGGCGAAGCCCTCGGGATCCTTGATGTTGAGGTCCTTGATGCGGACGGCGTTGATGGTCTTGTTATAGATCACTTCACCGGTGATGCTCATCGGGAAGGAAGTCGGGAGGGCATAGTCGATGGCCAGGGAGGTCTTCCAGACCTGCGGCATCTTGAACTTCGGATCGACGGCGGCGAAGCTGCTGCCGACGGTACCCTTGGCCGGATCGTAGTCCTTCGGCGTGCCGAGGTTCTTGATCATGAAGTCACGGAGGTCGTGATAATCGGTGATGATGTCACCCTTAAACTGCTCGAGGGCAGGGTCGGGAGTACCGTTGGTGGTCGTGAATTTGGCCTGGTACTGGACGACGCCCGAGTTGGTCGGCATGTTGGTGAAGAACACGAGCGGGAGACGGCCCGTGAAGAGACCGGTACCGCCGCGAACCTTAAGGCTCTTGTCGCCGAGCACGTCGTAGATGAAGCCGATGCGCGGGGAAATCTGCACCTTCGGAGTGGGCCATTTGCCGGTATCGACGTGCGTGCCGTTGTAATCGAGGTCCTTGATGGCGTTGTTCGTCGCCAGGTCGCGGTTGTCGAAGATGATCGTCTCGAGACGCAGGCCGGCGGTCAGTTTCAGCTTGTCGGTGGGGTTCCACTCGTCCTGGCCGTAGATGGCGGCCTTGTGGAAGCGGACCGTCGCAGCGGGATCCTCGTTGCCGCCGTAGCCGTAGGTCAGGTTGACGGTTTCGGGCGTGGCGCCGGAAAGGAAGTCATCGATGGAGTTGTAGCGGTAGTAACCGGTACCGTTGCGCATGTAGGCGTTGTCGGCGAGCTGCCAGTCATAGCTCAGGCCGGCCATGATCTTGTGGTTGCCCTTGTAGAAGGTGACATCGTCCTTGGCGGTGAGCACCTTGTTGTGGACGGCGTTCTTCCAGGTGAAGAGCTCGTATCCGGCGGCCATGTAGATGTCGTCGTCGATGCTGCCGCCGAGGATGTCGATGAACGGGAACGGCTCGGAGTTCGAACCGCGGACGTCGTCAAGCTCGGAGTAGGTGATGAGCAGCTGGTTGGAGAGCTGGTCCGACAGACGGCTGTTGAGGTCGAAGGAGTAGGAGTTGACCAGGTTCTGCTGCGAATACATCGAGTTCGCGAAGGACATCGAGTACTGCGACATACGGGCGAAGACCGTGCGCTGTCCGGCGTCGGAGGAGGAAGCGTTCGGCGAGCTCCAGCGGTTGTTCAGCGTGTTGACGTACTGGAGGGTGAGCTTGTGCTTGTCGGAGATGTTCCAGTCGAGGCGGCCGAGGAGCTTGCGGTTGTTCTGGTCGGCCGGGAAGTCGGTGTAGGAGCCGGTGTCGTATCCGTACTTGGTCTTGAGGTACTGCGAAACGCGCTGCATGTCGGCCTCGGTCGTACGGGCGATGTAGTTGTCCGGATCGGCGGCGCCGTCCTTGGAGGCGCGCCAGCGGTTGACCACCGTCGGGATCTCGCTCTGCTCGAAGTTGACGAAGAAGAAGAGCTTGTTCTTGATGATGGGGCCGCCGAGGGTGAAACCGTAGGTCGTGGTGCGGTCCTTGTCACGCGCACCGGCGATCTCGTTCCCATCCACCACGTTGCCGCGCATGTTCTCGTTGCGGTGGTAGACGTAGGCGGAGCCCTTGAAGCGGTTGGTACCGGACTTGGTGATCGCGTTCACGCCGCCGCCGATGAAGTTGTTCTGGCGGACGTCATACGGAGAGATGACCACCTGGACCTCGTCGATGGCGTCGAGGGAGATCGGGTTGCCGCCGCCCGGCAGGGCGTCGGAAAGACCGAAGTTGTTGTTGAAATTCGCACCGTTCACCGTGAAGTTGGCGGTACGTCCGTCGGAACCGGCGAAGCTCATGCCGTTACCGCCGTAAGGGGACAGCTTGGTCACGTCGGTGATGCTGCGGCTCACGGTCGGGAGCGCGGTGATCTGGTTGTTGGAAATGTTGGTTGCCGCACCGGTCTTCTCCGTGGAGAACTTCGAAGCGGCTTCGGAGACGACGATGGCTTCCTTGAGCATCTCGCTGTCGTCCGGAAGGGTCGCGTTGAGCGTGTAAGCTTCGGCGAGGGTCAGCGTCACATCCGTGTAGTTGACGGTCTGGTAGCCCAGGCAGCTGACTTCCACGGTGTAAGGTCCACCGGAGCGCATACCGTTGATGAAGAAACGGCCCTCGCTGTTGGCGACGGAGTAGTACTGCGTGCCGGAGGGCGTGTGAACTGCGACTACCACGGCGCCGGGGACGCCCACACCCTCTTTGTCGGCAACCTTGCCGTTCATCGAGGAGGTCGTCACCTGCGCAAAGGCAGTTGCGGCGAAAAGCATTGCTGCAACAGACAGCAATAGACTCTTGATGGTTTGTTTCATAACGTTTTTGATAGAATATGTTTTATTTCCAAAGCAAAATCGCGCTGCAAAGTTAATATAAGGTATGAATCTATACAAAAAACTTTTTCAAAAGTTATCAACAATGACAAACGTTTGTAAATCATTTTATTTCATTGGCCAAATTTTGCTCGTACGCATGTGGAAATTCCGACGCGAAGCAGTCCCTTTGTTCTCTTGTAAGTGGGACACTGTTCCGATGCAAGTAGCCCCTGGGCATAAGAACGAAATCTTAAACAGAACGCAGGCTGGAGCGGTTTTTCTTCCCTACATGGAAATTCCGCAGCAAAGTGACCCCCTTGTTCTCTTTTCAACGTGACCCCCTGTTCCGATTGAAAATGACCCCCTGGTCTTGAAAACGAAATCTTAAACAGAATGCAGGCTGGAGCGGTTTTTCGTCCCTATAGCCTGCATTTCTTGTTTCGATGAAAGGAAGAGTATCCGGGGGTCAATTAGGACCGGAATGAGGGGGTCAGTTTACAACGGATTCTCCCTGATGTGTTGGTTCAAATTGTAAAAACACCAAAGAATTTTTTGTCATTCAAGGATACTCCGAAGGTGATACATATCATATAGACAATCTTGTGCTGGATTCTATCTTCAAGCTCAACACTTTGAGGCCAGAGGCTTGGCAGATGCGGCATAGGCTGCTGGAAAAATGTGGTCAAAATGTGTCCAATTTTGGGGAATCGCACATTAAAGACCTTGTAATATGCTTGAAAATCAGCAACTTACAAAGTCTTTCCTGCGCCCCGGGCGGGAATCGAAAACGTGAACGGGTCTGAAAGGGGTTGAATGGATTTGAAAATGATGACCGCTTATTATTGATTGATATTCAATAAATTATAGGCATTTTCGGGCTCCTTTCGGTTCTTGGGCAGAATCAAGAAAAATCAAAATATTTCCGCTAAGTCGGCAAAAAATCGGCAAAAGTTTATAACTTTGTGCCGACAGCTAAATGGTTGATTTATGGCGAAAATAGTATATAAGCTTTCAACGAAGGAGAAAGGTATCTCGGCAAAAAAGGAGATTCACGTCCGTTTTTATCACGGAAAGTTCGATGTAAGGGCAAAAACGAACCTATACGTACAACCTGAATACTGGGATGCGGACAAGCAAACGGTGAAGATTCCGAACACTCGTTCGAATACCCCGGAGAAGCAGCAACTCATTATCCAGCTCTCTACACTAAAGGCTGATCTTGAATCTCTATCTAATGATATCCTAGAGGCTTTCATTGCCGACGGTGGTGGAAAGAAAGAGCTCCCGGCTGATTGGTTGTCCAAGTTTATCGATAATCGGAACTTCGGACCAGAAACCACCACCGTCCCAGAAGAGGAAGAAAAGACTGAAGAGAAGCATGATCCGCAGAAGGAATTCTTCGATACGTTTGAGCATTTCGTGTCCATCCAGAAGATATCCATCTCAAGAGTTCGGCACTACAATGTCATTATCCGCGCCCTAAAGCGCTTCGCCATCTATAGTGCCCAGGAGGTGAGCTTCGCCACTCTGTCCTCGGATCTGCTCCGGAAGTTCTCCAAGTTCCTGGAGAATGAACACAAGTTCGTTGTCGAAGGAAAGGACGGAAAACCGTGCATCAAGGATCCTCTCTATAAAAAAGCCTACAAATCGGTCCCGGAGTGCCGGTTCCCGAAGCAGCGTGGTCAGAATTCAATTATCGGAACGATGTCCCGTTTCCATACCTTCGTTCGCTGGTCAATCAAGAGAGGTTACTTGAATCGAGATCCCTATGATGATTACGTCATCGGCACAGCCATCTATGGCACTCCCTTCTATCTGACCAAGGAAGAAAGGAATCAACTGTACCAGGCTAAATTCCCGGACAACCCCGGACTGGATGTCCAGCGCGATATCTTCGTCTTCCAATGCTTCATCGGATGCCGCGTCGGCGACCTGATGAAATTAACGAAGGCTAACGTCATCAATGGCGCCATAGAATACGTCCCCCGGAAGACTAAGGAGGGCCGTCCCTATACGGTACGCGTCCCTCTTTCACCTACTGCACTGGAGATCCTGGAGCGCTACAAGGACCAGCCCGACGGCCGCCTTCTTCCCTTTATTTGTGAGCAGGACTATAACCGCGACATCAAGAAGATGATCAAGCTCGCCGGTATCGACCGCGTGGTGACTACGTTGAACACCATCACCCGAGAGGAAGAGAAACATCCGATCTGGGAAGTCGCCTCCTCCCACATGGCCCGCCGCGTCCTGGTCGGGAACCTCTACAAGGAAGTCAAGGACCCCAACCTTATCGCCAAGATCTCCGGCCACGTCGAGAACTCCCGCGCTTTCAGTCGCTACCGCGACATCGACGAGGAGATGGCCAAGGAAGTCATCCTAAAGCTGGAGTAGGATCACTCCACTTCTTAGTTTTGTCACAAGGATAATCAAATATTGATTTTTTTGCGCACAAAAGTAAGCCTCATAATTTGCCATAAGTGTCCTGTTTCGGGTAGATATGGCAAATTATAGACGATATAGACCCATCTCAAGGTAAGGCCCCAGTATCGACATTACTCTCATTTCCTTTGCGAGGTCTACAAGGCGGGAAATATTACGGTTTCTTCTAGCAAGGTAATTACTGAGAATCTCGACAGCAACGTCCGTTCCTATTTTATTACGAAACTTTATAGCGTCGCAGACGCATTTCTCAATGCAGAATATCTTGACCCTATGATTGGCGATTTCAACTTCTTCAACACCCATTGAGCAGTATTTCTCTTCCCAATAGCAGAGAATGATGCCCGTTATCTTGGGAACCACGACTTTCCTGTGTTTTTCGATAGCGATATAGAATCCGTTGGGAATCTGTGTTGTCAGGTTATAGTAGTTCCAGGCCGAATAAAGGCAGATCACACCTCCTGGAACAATCCTATCTATGTCCATCATCATTGTGGTCTGTTCTTCTGGAAGAATATACACACCATTTTTAATTCTGATGATACTGCCGGAGTTTAGTTCCTTGTTGATCCCATAGTACCCTCGGGGCACGCTCAGTTCACGCGTCCGTATCGTTCCTCCACTTTCGGAAATCTCTTGCAGAAACTTTGACATTATGCTATATTTCACCATAAATATACGGCTAATTATTTAAGTAGCCGTAGTTCTTTGCGATTTTTTGTTATAAATGTGCGAATAAATATATGCTATCGGATGTAATTGGAGCCTTTTATACTCTTTTTACATCCGTTCTGATGTAGTTT
>Ga0256405_10000901_pt1 | contig 89603 bp, 66 predicted proteins | sample RumenRJG_02DNA_FD_189096 | JGI IMG/M metagenome (GOLD analysis project Ga0256405, IMG submission 189096) | Bovine rumen microbial communities from Lethbridge, Alberta, Canada - RJG_02 | ecosystem: Host-associated > Mammals > Digestive system > Stomach > Rumen | place: Canada: Alberta... | reverse complement strand
ATCGCAGTCATCAAGGCAGAAAAACTTCATGTAGAATAAAGGAGAATACATATGAGAATCGTACGCGCAAAGGATTATGATGATATGAGCAGAAAGGCTGCCATGATTATGGCAGCGCAGATCGCAGAGAAGCCGGATTCTATTCTGGGACTGGCTACCGGTTCCACCCCCATCGGACTGTACAAGTGCCTGATCAAATGGTATGAGGAGGGCGCCCTTGATTTTTCCGCCATCCGCACCTGGAACCTGGACGAGTACGAGGGACTTCCGAGAACCAACGACCAGAGCTATTACTATTTCATGCATGAGAACCTGTTTGACCACGTGAATCTTCCGGAGGGCGCAACCCACGTCTTAAACGGCATGAATCCGGACGCCGAGGCAGAGTGTGCAGCATATGACAAGGCCATCGAGGAGGCCGGCGGCATCGACATCCAGCTGCTGGGTCTTGGCCATGACGGCCACATCGCCTTCAACGAGCCCCAGGATGACTTCCCGGCAGGCACTCACTGCGTGGAGTTAAATCCCATGACCATCGAGGCCAACAGCCGTTTCTTCAAGAGTGCCGATGAAGTGCCGAAGCGCGCCTACAGCATGGGCATCGGCTCCATCATGAAGGCCAGAAAGATCCTTGTGGTTGTCAGCGGCAAGGACAAGGCGGAGGCCCTGAAGAAGGTGCTCTGCGATCCGGTTACCCCGCAGGTTCCCGGCTCCATCCTGCAGTTCCATCAGGATGTGACCGTGGTTGCCGATGAGGATGCGCTGTCGCTGCTGTTAGTCTCCCAATCGTCCTAACAGTAAAATGAGTAGTAAGTAGTGCAGGCTATACACACGTGATACTAGCTAGACTAAAGGCATGACAGATTTATCTCAAAAATTGTATAAACCTCTGTACTGACGTAAGATATACTTACCAGTATAGAGGCTTTTTTATAGCTGTTAGGAATCCGATTCGACACAAAAAGGTTCTCTTCAGAAAACATTTGGTTTTTGGTACCACCGTTCCGCAAGAGTTCTTTGCGGATGTAATTGTAATCGGGCAGACGTCTGTCAGTTGCCGATTTTTCGCTCGTGAACAAGAAATATTCGAGCGCACCGTCAAATCGAGAGGTCATGAGATGCTTAACTCATCAGCCCTGTCGTTCACGCGCCTGACCGTGTTACGTGAAACACTGCAGCTATACGCAATGTTTCGGTCGCTAAAACCCAGGCTTTTTAGCCTTAGGATTTCACGATACTTGGTCATAATGATGACCCTCCTTTATCTGTAGTCACGCTGAAGCGTGCATGTACAGTATAAAGGAATATATAGTTCAGGAACCGTATAATGGCTCCGAAACTCCAGAATCAGTGGTCCTCATTTTCTGGAATGGTGGCTCTCAAAGTCCGGACAGATGACTCTGAGGAGCCCGGAATAATCAGCTTCGCGGAAAGTGAAATTTCCTTCGTTCTTTCCATAGCACTGTGATGACAGATAGATATCAGGTTACCCACAAAATCAGCAAAGAACGGATTGGTTTAAAGATTGCCAGCCTCCAGTCGACAGTCATTGTTTTATTGCGAGATTATGATGAAAGCCAGTCAAAAACTATAATTCCTTGTCACAAAGAGGTTTAATGTATTAAAATATAAGAATATATGTATAGCATAGTCAACAGCATAAAGATATAGCATTTAAATGTAGTGTATTACTTCAATGCTATTTCATTATAGGAGTAAACGCATTAATGATAGGTTTAATACTAGTACTGATTATTATCCCGATTCTCCTTGGGCTTCCCTGGGTAATCAAAGTTACAGATACCAATAAGCTTCTATTGGTCCTGTATTCTTTTGTTATGGGTTTTTTTGAAATGCTGGCAATATTTCAAATAGTTTTTTTTCCTTCTGCTGTATTAGATATTACGCTGAGAGATGCTTCGATTATCTACAGTCTTGTTCTGCTAGCAGCAATAATTCTTTCTCTTGTATATATCAAAAAGAATGTAGTTCCGTATAGAAATGTACTTTGTTGTAAATCAAACCCTCTTGGTAAGTATGAACTATTATATATAGGGTTATTCCTTTTTCTCTTACTTGTACAGATTTACTTTGCCATCTTTTACAGCAGAACGTATATGGCGGATGACGGATATGTAGTATTTTCTACTGCTGCGCTATCCACAAATTACATGAATCTTACGCAACCTTATACTGGTTTATATCAGATACACAATTATTACTGGCTTTACCGCGTTATTCAAACATTTAACTATTTCCCAGCCTACGTATCTCTGATAAGCGGATTTCACCCGGCAGTCATAACTCATACTGTATTTTACGTATTAGTAGTACTTCTTGCTTACAGTACTTATTACATAATCGCCTGCAGTTTATTCCAGACAACAGAAACTCGCTTCATGTTTCTATGCCTGACAACGACCATATACATATTCGGCTACCACTCTCATTATTCACTGACATTCCGTCTGCTCGGACCAAATAATGAAGGCAAGGCCATCTTAGCTGTTGTACTAGCCCCCTTTATCATGACCATTATGCAAAGGACCATCGCTGAAGGATACCATACTTTTTACGGTCTTCAATTTCTTGTATTGAGTATCGCTGCATGCAGTCTGACTATGGGTGGAATTTATACTGCTGCCGCACTACTAGGGGCAACCGTACTTTTCTCAGCCATTAAAAACAAAACCTTCAAGACAAGCTTATACTTATTATGGGGTGCAACTATTCCATGTCTGTTTGCGGGAATGTACCTGATAGACCGCTTTATCATAAGGTAATACCAAAGGCATATAGGTGATTATAGAATGACACAACTCTCTTCTTTTTTGCAAAGTGCATTTTCCATGTGGAAAACAACCAGCGCTCTTTTCTGGGGCCCCTATTGTTTCGTGTATTTATTCTTCTTATCGTTGATTACTGTATTGGTTTTGGACAAGCAATCCGAACGAAAAATGACTTATGCAGGATATTCTCTTCTTGTCATTTTTGCTCTATACAATCCAATTGTATTTTATCTCTGCCGCAAAGTTTTTGGTGAAAGTACTGCCTACTTTTCCAGGCTATACTCGTTGCTTCCAGTTCCGTTCATAATCGCCTATAGCGCAGTACTCATCTTTCAGAAAAAAAAGCAAGTAATACGCTTCTTTCTTTTCCTGTGCTTAGAAACTGTTATTATACTGGGCGGAAAGAACGTTTACTCCGAAGACTGGATTGCGCGCGGAGAAAATCCGACCAAACTATCTAACGAAGTCCTTCAGGTGTGTGATATTGTTCACGGGTATAAGGAGCATGTCTGCATAGCTGCTCCGCAGGATCTTGCAACCTATATCCGTCAATATGACGGGTCTATTATCATGCCCTATGGGCGAGACATGTATTATGATGATATGCGCGATGCGATGAAACCAGATGTGCCTGATATTGACCAGGTTCTTGCCATGGCAGGCGAAAAGGCCTGTGATTTCCTTGTCGTCAAAAAAAATGCCGATAATTATCGACACTTTGAAGAGCATAATCAACTGTTGTATGGTGAAACGGAAAACTATTTAATTTATCTTCTCCAGAACATTCCCCGTATAGAACGGTACTATAACGACCTATGTCAAATCATAGAAGAGCGTAATCTCAACGCAGAAGGGCATCTTATACTCAATAACGCAAAATATGCTTCTGTAAAATATGAGTATGATGCTCACGGAAATCGCAGCAAGATTCTATATTATGACGAAAACAATAATCCTTGTCTGACCATTATGGGGTATTATGGTATTTCTCGGCGTTATAACAGTAACCATCTTGTCACTGAAGAAATGTACCTCAACGAAAACCAAGAGCCAGTGTCAAATGCTGGAGGTTATGCATCTGTCAAATTTGAATACGACAGCCTGTCCCGAAAAACAGAAGAATACTATTATAACATAGCTGGAGAACCTGTCATGCTCTCTGCCTGCCAATTCGGGCAGAAATATGTTTATGGAACGGATAACCGCATTTCCAGAATCATATATACCGATAAGAATGGAGAACCTATCGTTACCAAGTCCGGGTACAGCATGCTGGACAGAGACTATGATTCATCTGGTCATATCATCGCCGAATACTATTTAGATACAAATGGCCAGCCTGTTTCTTTATCCTCAGGACAGTTTGGATATCAAAAAACACTAAACGGTAAAAACCAGACCGAATCCCTCACCTATGTAAACGCAGAACACCACCCCACTATGACTGGTATGGGATATGCAACAATCAGATATGTCTATGATGATGCAGGGAATCAAACCGAAGAATACTATTATGACACAGCAAACCAATCTGTTAAACTGGCAGCCGGACAATCCGGACAGAAACGTTTCTACAATGAGAAACGACAAATAGTATCACTAATATATACTGATGAATCCGGTTCTCCCATTATGACTTCAGGTGGGTACAGCCAGCTCGAAAGGGAATTCAACGATAGCGGAGACCTCATTGCTGAATATTATCTAGATGCCAATGGCAATCCAATTGCCCTTTCACAAGGGCAATATGGATATCAAAGAGAACTGAATGATAAGAAACAAATCACTTCCCTAACTTATGTTGGTAAAGATCATCAACCGATCCTTCTAATAAACGGCTATTCAACTGTAAAATATACTTATGATTCTGTTGGACACGTATATGAGGAATATTATTATGGAACTGACAGACAACCTATCCCCTTATCAACAGGAGAATATGGGCATCGACTGACGTATAATGAGAAAAACCAAATTAAAAGAATAGTTCATTTAGATGCAAGCGGAAATCCTACAACCCTTCCTTCCGGAATCAGTGGCGTTGACCGAGAATACGACCAATTTGGGCGGCTCAATGCAGAATACTATATTGACCAAAATGGCAGTCCAACTGCCCTCTCGTCCGGTCAATATGGATATCAACGTGTTTTGGATGAATATGGAAATATTCTAACTGTTACCTATGTTGATATAAACCATCTTCCCTTTGAAATTGGCACCCCACCTTATTCAACAATAAAATATGATTATAGCGATAACAAAATGTCAGCACGCTACTATTATAATTTGAATAACTTATTAGTATACGAAGAACACATAAATTAAGTGCTTTTCCACAGAGGGGGACCGAGATGATAGCTACGAATGCTTTTCCAATTACAAACTAATTTTGTAATCCTGTTGTAATTGCCAGCGCCTTAAAGGCACTGGCAATTACATTATTTATTCATAATATCTTTTAGTTCTGATGTGATTTTCATTTCCATCTCTTGTGCCTTATCCTTATTAGCAGCTGTTATACTAATATATGTCTTCAACTTCGGCTCAGTTCCACTTGGTCTGACCACAACAGAACAAGTTCTTGTATAGTATTTCATCACGTCAGACTTCGGAAGACCATTAAGTCCAACTAAAAAATCTTCTATTCGCTCAACATTCTCCCCAGCTATAGAACTTATTCCCTTGTGAAATGTTGCCATGATAGACTTCATTTTCTCCATCCCGGAAGAACCAGGAAACTCATATGAATGGAGTGTATTTAAACAATATCCATATATGTGATATAGCTCATCCAATTTCTCAAGCAGAGTTACGCCCCTTGTCTTGTAGAATGCAAACATCTCGCAGATCAAAAATGCAGCGTTCACCCCATCCTTATCTCGAACATAAGTGCCCGTGAGATAACCATAGGATTCTTCAAATCCGCAAATGAAGTCTTGCTCTTTTCCATGCTTTTCCAGCCCGCCAATAACTTCACCAATAAACTTGAAACCAGTAAGCACATTAATAGTATGAACGCCATAATGTTCCGCAACCTTCTCAGCCAAATCCGTGGTCACGATTGTTTTAACAAAAATGGGCGTTAAAGGCATAGTCTTATGCTTCTGTCTTTGTGAACAAATATAATCCAATAAGAGAAGTCCGACTTCGTTACCGCTCAAAAGCACATAAGCCCCCGAGTCCGAACGTACTGCAATACCGCATCGATCACTGTCAGGATCCGTAGCAAGTAACAGATCTGCCCCTATTTCAGATGCATACTTCAAGCCCAATTTCATTGCTTCCCTGACCTCAGGATTTGGATAAGGACAAGTTGGAAAATTCCCGTCCGGAAATCTTTGCTCTTCAACAACCGTAACAGATTTATATCCTGACTCAGCCAAAACCCTCAAAACTGGTATCAGTCCTGTCCCATTAAGAGGACTATAGACAATTGAAACATTCTTGTTTGTCGCATCCCCATAAAGGACTGATTGAGATTTCACATCTTCAATATAAGCAGTCATAACAGACGAATCAATATAGTGAATCAGTCCTTCTTCCAATGCTGTGCAGAAGTCTTTCTTCTTCACATCAAAGAAGATATCTAATACATTAATTCTATCTAATATCTCTGTCGCTGTCTCCGTGGTAATCTGACACCCATCAGGGCCATACACCTTATATCCATTATATTTGCTTGGATTGTGACTCGCGGTAATCATTACCCCGGCAGATGCTTGAAGATAACGGATGGCATATGAAACTGTAGGCACTGGAGTCAATTCCGGCCATATATATACTGAAATCCCATTTGCCGCAAATACTCCTGCTGCTGTCCTCGCAAACACCTCGGATTTAATCCTGCTATCATAACCGATTACTACAGTTGGCTTATCCGAATGCTTAAGAAGATAATTAGATAATCCCTGACTTGCTTTTGCAACTACATAAGTGTTCATGCGGTTAGTGCCGGCACCAATGATTCCTCTTAATCCACCTGTCCCAAAAGCTAGGTCTCGATAGAAAGCATCCTCTATATCCTCTTCTGTCATTTTCTTTAACTCTGTTGTTATATCCTCATCAAAGGCATTCTCAAGCCATCGTTTATACTCTGCCTTATAATCCATATTCTTCCAATTCATGTCAGCAACTCACATTCAATATCTGTGCCTGTCCGTGCAAAAGAAGCGGTATGCTATCTGCAGGAATAAAAACACAATCACCTTTAAAAAAATTAAGCATAAATTCTTGTCCGAGCATCGTTCCGCATCCATCAATGCAAAGCAATGCATGAAAAGAGTTACTCCCGGTCTGAAATTCTGCCATTTTACGATTCTCAGTATTCAGTAAAATACGTTCAACTTGGAAATACTTACAACGCGCCAAAAGTTCTGATGCATAACCAGAATGATACTTTAAAACTCGCATTGGCTGACGAGGAGAAGATGAAGATGTCATCTTCATAACCCGCAATGCTTTATCCACATGTAGTTCTCGTGTTTGCCCATGCTTATCCATGCGCTGATAATCATAAAGACGGTAAGTCAAGTTACTGTTCTCCTGAATCTCAGCGAGCAAACAACCTGCTCCAATTGCATGAACTGTGCCACTTTCAATATAAAACAGATCATTTTTGTGTACTTTTATGTGGTTCAAAAGATTAATAATCGTTCCATCGTCCAAAGACTTCCGTATCTGTTCTTCCTTTACGCTTCTATTAAACCCATAGACGAGTTCTGAGCCTTTTCCTGCATCCAATATGTACCACATTTCAGATTTACCAAGAGCCCCATTCTCATGGGTTTTGGCATATTCATCATTAGGATGAACCTGTATACTCAAATCCCTTTTTGCATCGATTAGTTTTATAAGTATCGGTAGTTCTCCCCTATTCAAAACTGTAGCATGCGAACCAAGATATTCGGGATGAGACTTTAACACACTACTTAATTTCTCTCCCCCTACAACAATTGATTCTCCATCTGGATGAGTTGAACATACCCAGGCCTCAGCAAATGGTTCTATATCTATCCCAATATTAAAATCATCATTCAATCGGCTCCCGCCCCAAAGGTAATCCTTCGCAGCAGGGAGCAATAAAAACGGTCTGTTCATAGAGGCCACTCGTATTTCTTTTTATCAGCCACACTTATAGCAGTGCCAAGTTGTACCTCCATTAATTGAAGTCCTTGCTCGCCTGCAACAACTGTGTGTTTACATCCCGCATCCATAGTAATTACATCTCCAGCTTTGACGAACTGCTCCATACCATCAACAATTGTTCTTCCAGTGCCTGATATCACAGTCCAAACCTCATCACGTTTCTCATGACTATGATAATTCATCCGATGTCCCGGATTCAGTGTTACCTTGACTGTCATGCTGTCTTCTTCGACATCGAGGACACGATAGCTTCCCCAAGATTTTTCAGCAAACATTATCTGTTGATCGATATCATCCACAAATGGCTTAATGTAACTGCTCTGTTCCTTATCGCTTACCAATATGCCTTCCGGGCTTGCCGCAACTACCATGTTTTTGCATCCCATAGTCAGAATTGGTATTCCGAGTTCATTAATAATGTGAGTATTTGAGCAACTTTCATTCATTCTGCCATCACCCAAAATGTTTTCTTCCATAGCTTCCGTCAGAGTATTCCAAGTTCCAAGATCTTTCCACGTACCATTATATCGGATTACTTTTATACTCTCCTCTTTTTCAACTACGGCATAATCAAAACTGATCTTCTTCAGACTAGCATAATTATAAAACAGTTCATCATAAGATGCTGTGCCCAACAATTGTTCAGATTTGCAAAGCACATAGTTTAGTTTAAAAGCAAAAACCCCCCCATTCCAAATAGCACCATGCTCGATATATTCCTGTGCCTTTTCTTTATTTGGTTTTTCGGTAAAACCCCAAGACTTTTTTCCGTCTACTTCTACGGGCTTTATATATCCATATTTCTCCGACGGATAGGTTGGCTTAATCCCCATCAAAACGAGGTTCTCTGAACTGGTCAGTGCAGCTTCATACATAACTTTCAGCGTCTCGAAATACCCTGTCTCCACGTACGGATCCACTGGGCAAACCACTACTGCTTCATCAGCATTGACATTCTGCACATCGTGAAGATATGCCGTTGCAAGTGCAATTGCAGCAAATGTGTCACGCCTGCAAGGTTCAACAGAAATGCCAACCTCAGGCCCCAACTGATTATGAATTGCTGAAACCTGAGACTTGGATGTCGCAATCGTCACAATCGCATCAGAATCCACAGTCTTAATCTGACGATAAATGCGCTGGACCATAGATTCATATCCTGTGTCACTATCTGTCCCCATTTTGATATCATGAATTGGTTTTTTGAATATCTTTATAAACTGTTTAGAACGAATATCGTTCGATAACGGCCACAGGCGTTTTCCGGACCCCCCTGAAAGTAATATTATATTCATTCAAATTACCTTTCCGCTCTCATTGGATTCTCTAAAAAATCTTTATATGCAAGCCTAATTCCATCTTCCAATTCAGTTTTATAAGTCCATCCAAGAGCTGTTGCTTTACTTACATCCAGCAGCTTCCGTGGTGTACCATTTGGTTTAGACGGATCCCACTCAATGCTTCCTTTATAACCAATCACTTTTGCCACAAGCTCTGTAAGCTCTTTGATGGTCAATTCCTTACCTGTGCCTGCATTGACAGTTTCAGATCCCGAATAGTTATTCATGAGAAAAACACATAGGTTCGCAAGATCATCTACATATAGAAATTCACGCAACGGACTACCATCCCCCCAACATGTCACGCTCTCTTTGCCCTCTTCTTTTGCTTCATGGAAACGACGAATAAGTGCAGGCAGGACATGACTGTGTTCTGGATGATAATTATCATTTGGCCCATAAAGATTTGTAGGCATCACGCTAATATAGTCAGTACCGTACTGACCATTCAAATATTCACAATATTTAAGCCCACTGATTTTTGCCAAAGCATAGGCTTCATTGGTAGATTCTAGCGAAGATGTCAAAAGACAGCTTTCTGGCATTGGTTGCGGAGCCATGCGAGGATAAATACAAGAACTACCAAGAAATTCCAGCTTTCTACAGTTGTTTTTCCATGCACTGTGAATCACATTCATCTCAAGAATCATATTCTCATACATGAAATCAGCTTTTGCTGTAGCATTTCCCATAATCCCGCCAACCTTTGCAGCAGCAAGGAACACGTATTCCGGCTTCTCTTCTTCAAAGAATCGCTCGACTTTATCCTGACGGGTTAAGTCCAGTTCCCTATGTGTTCTCGTAATAATATTAGAATAACCCTGGCGCTCCAGTTCCCGCACAATTGCACTTCCTACCATACCTCTATGTCCCGCGACATATATTTTTGCATTCTTTTCCATCATTATTATTCCTCTTTCTGGAACAAGTTTACCTTCTATACTACTTTCTTGGAAAAATATATTTAAGCCAAAGACTATAGTTAACTATTTCATCGCGCCTATTTCAAGGTATTTTTCCATGTTTGTCTAATCTTTTCTTCGGCACTCTCAACAGCAACTTTTTCCATATCATGTTTAACCATAAGCTCTACCAGCTCTTCAAAGCTTGTCTTGGTAGGATTCCATCCGAGTTCTCGCTTCGCTTTACTCGGGTCTCCCCAGAGGTTGACTACATCAGTTGGTCGATAAAAATCAGGAGATACTTCAACCAGAACTTTGCCAGTAGCTCTATCTATTCCCTTCTCGTCTAAACCTTCCCCTCTCCACTCAAGTTCTATACCAACATGATGGAAAGCCAAAGTGGCAAATTCACGTACACTATGCTGTACTCCAGTAGCAATTACATAATCTTCTGGCTTATCATTCTGAAGAATAAGCCACATACACTCAACATAGTCCTTAGCATACCCCCAATCACGGAGGGAACTAAGATTCCCAAGAAATAGTTTATCCTGCAATCCCTGCGCAATGCGAGATGCTGCAAGAGTGATTTTTCGCGTCACAAATGTTTCCCCGCGGCGCTCAGATTCATGATTAAAAAGAATTCCGGAACAAGCAAACATGTTATATGCTTCTCGATACTCTTTCGTTATCCAAAATCCGTACTGCTTGGCCACAGCATATGGCGAATATGGGTGAAAAGGTGTGGTTTCTGACTGCGGAACTTCTTCAACTTTACCATAGAGCTCAGAAGTTGATGCTTGATAAATACGACATGTATCAGCCAATCCTGAAATACGAACTGCCTCAAGAACCCTAAGAACGCCTGTCGCATCTATATCCGCTGTGAATTCGGGAGAATCAAACGAAACTTGAACATGGCTTTGCGCAGCAAGGTTATAGACTTCATCAGGTCTAACTGTCCCGATGCATTTCACAAGAGAACTCGTATCACTCATATCCCCATAATGAAGATGAAATCGGGGATGTCCTTCAAGATGCGCGATTCGCTCCCTATAATCAACACTGGAGCGACGAATAATACCGTGAACCTCATATCCTTTTTCAAGCAGAAACTCAGAAAGATAAGAACCGTCCTGTCCAGTAATTCCTGTTATCAATGCTTTTTTCAAAATATAATCCTCCTCAATTTTATGCCTCAATTCTTAGACACAGTTATCATTATATCAATAATACACTCCGCTTATGATCCACTTAATTGTTTTAGTTTGGTCAAAACTACTTTCAATAATACGCTCGATAGATGCACAGCGACACTCTTTCGATTTTTTAAAAAGACTACTGATGCCCGCTAGATCACATATTTCTATATCTATTTGAATCTTGTCCATCTTCTTATTTGCAAATCAAAAAAGTTATTTAACATAATATTCATCAATGGTCTTCGCTAAGATAAACCGACAAAGACATTATTATTTTATATCGTTTTCTTTACTATTATTACAAGCAAAATGGCTTGTCGTGTACTTTACAAATAACGGTAGCTTTTCGGCAAAACATTTGTATAGAAAAATATAGCAATTCTACTTACCGAACTATCATTTGGTGATAGCAATACTGTTATCGTCCGGTCAAAGTAATCTAACCGTAACTAAATAAGTGGCCTAGACATATTTTTAACCCCTGATAGGATGATTCCTGTCAGTAAGCAATACCACTAAACTTCTTTCTTAAAAACTTAACACCTTCAAGAACCAATTCATGCCTAGTAATGTATAAAACAAAAAAGTATGTAAGAGCGCCCGCACATATAGAAGCCACGAGAACAATTGCTGGTTTGAGGTTAAAGAAATCTATAATTATGATTATCCCTGCCATGGTAATTGTCGCAATGATGACTTTTAGATTATCTATCGTTGCAAAGCAATAATTTACGTTTCCTTTCGAAAATATGTAATGTAACGCAAAAACTGTAATTTCTGCAATTACAGAAGCAACTGCTGCACCCTGCCCATGATACTTAGGAATTAGAATTGCATTTAACGTTATGTTGATACAAGCACCAGCCAACGTAGCATATAGTAAATACTTCTCCTTATTAATGGCTGTAAGAACAATTGAACCGCAAAGATAAGAAATGGAGATAATAAGAATAATAGGACTAAGCACACATATCAGTGGAACGGTATTCTTAAACTCATTTCCATATAAAACTAGTATAATACTATTAGAGCACATCGCAACACCAACAGAACTAGGGACAACCAATAGAATTACAGCACTCAAAACCCTATTAGTAAATCTTTCAAATTCACTTTTTTCTCTATTGTTAAAATACTGGCTAAGCCGTGGCAACATTGTTGCAGAAATTGCAGTAGCTATGGAAGTAACTATGCGAACAAGCTTAATAGCATATGAATAGTATCCTATTTCTGCCTTTGAGCATTTACTCCCTAGCATAGTAATGTCAATTTGATTATATAAATCTGTTGCCAACATAGTTAAAAGAAGAATTCCCACCGGTTTCAAATGCCTTCGAAACTCAAGTTCTTGGAAAGACAAAGCTACTCTTTTTCTCGCATTAATAATGTTCAATATATAGTTTGCAGTTAATCCAACTGACGAAATCAAGGCATACTTTACTACATCATCTCTTGTTCGCACAAACACAAACATTATTATTATTGCAAATGCCTTAGCAATAGTACTTCTAATAGAAATATATACATATTCCTCAATTCCAGCATAAAACCAGTCAATATTCAAATAATTTAGGAACAAGCTAACTCCTACTGCAAAGAACACTGATTGGTCTTCACGAAATGAAGGAATTGTCAAAACCAATGTGATATATGTAACAATACCTAAAGTGGTCGTAGTGAAATTTAGAATGAACAATTCCGAAAAAGCCTTGTTTATTTTCCTTCTATTACTTGAATTTCTTGCTATTTCCTTAATTCCATATATGGGGATTCCCATGCTTGCGAAAACCAAGAAATAACTGAGTATATTCTGAGCATATGCCACTCTCCCAGTTCCATCTGGTCCTAAAACGCGAGAAACATACATGGAAGTAATTAAAGGGAAAACTACGTTTAAAACCTTATATCCTACATTAAATAATGAATTTTTTGCAAATGATTTGTCCATGCTACATCTTCGATTATGTTTTCTGTATATAGCTTTTAATAGTAAGCCATATTCTTCGTTTAAGGGAAACCGAATACGTTATACCTGTACTTCCTGAAATACCTTGTACATTAGGAAACACCACGAAATTATGTATTTTCAGTTGATTCTTTACAATTACTTCAGAAAACAAATGTTCAAGGTAAATGCCTTCTATGTCGTCCACTTCTTTAAATGCATACAAAAAAAACTTCTTATACACCTCAGAGGGAATGCCATATACTTTAGTATCAACATTAAAAGGAGAGTTTCTAACAAAATACAAATGACTGTTCTTCATAAAAAAAAGAAGGCAATCAATATTTCTAACTTTAACTCGCCCAGTTACTTTTATAAAATACTTCGATTCTTTTAGTAATGATGAGTTTTTCAAAGCGTATTCTATTATTTCGCCTTCACCATATCCCTTACCCTGCTCAACTGCTTTAGCGTTGTTTCCTTGAAATGATAACCATTCAAATTGTTTAGATTTTCTTCTGGCTAATTCACATAATTCTTTTGGCTCATTTTCGGCAGAATTATCGCAGAATACTATTTTTTTTATATTAGTTTCCTCGATATAATACTTAATCGAGTCAATATACTCAGTTCTTCGATATTCATAATCTGTTATCTTTAGAAAAGGCACATCAATATCTGGATTTATACAGCCAGTTATGAGAAGAACATAATTTCCCAACATAGATTGAACTCCATTACAGCTATTACTTTTAACAGCTGATATACTATGTATATGTCACGACTTATTTTTAATGTTATTTATAATAGTAGCAAAACAGAGCTTGATTGCATAAATATCAGCCTGAAATCTAGGAACACCATTAGATATTGATATTCTTCTTCCTTCCGGTATAGCATGTTTTATGAAATTCCTAGTACTTTCGCCACCTAGCTGAAATACAACTGTCTCGATGTCTTCGTACTGGAATTTAGCACCTAGTTTATACATCCTAGATACCAACTCTCTATCCATAGCACATTTGAAACTTGTGTCATACAAACCATACTTTTCATATGCAGATTTAGCGATAAACATCCCCGGATGGTTAAGTACCATATTCCGTTTAAGCAATCGTTCATAATCCAAAATTGGCTTTTGGATTCGTCGATTGCCATTGTCATCTACTACTATCAAATCCGTATGTAGAATATCAGTATCATCCTTTACTATAGAGTCTATCTTTTCTAATACTCCATTTATTAATTGATCATCAGAATTTAACAATAGAATATATTCACCCTTTGCAATTCTAATCCCCTTGTTGAATGCATCGCTTATGCCATTATCTTTCTCACTTATAATGACATCTATATTATCCCTGTATTTATTAACAATAGTCATTGTGTTATCTTCTGAACCGCCATCTATAATCAAAAACTCATAATCATCAAAATTTTGATTTACAACGCTCTTTATAGTCCTTTCAATTGTTGCCTCACTATTAAAGGAAATCGTCACAATGCTAAACCTACTCAATTCCTTCCTCCCAAACTAATTGTGCCATAAACCATCTCAACAAATGCTTATCTCTGGCAAAAGAAAAACCCCATCACTTCCTAACCGTTATGCTTTCGAAAGTCTATTACCATGGATAAGCTCAATCATTTACAAATCTAGAATAACAAGAAACCTTTTACTCACAAATACATCCATATTCTTCACTAGAAACGAATCAAAAGCTCTTTGACTACCTATTTAATACAGCAATAGTGAACTGACTGTTCCAAATAGCTTGCTGCTATCCTCTTTGAATTAATCGTTTAATTCTAATCGGTAATATCATAAATAGATCTCTCTGTTTATAATAAGAATCAATCCCCTGAAACCCTCTCTTTTCATATATTTTCATCACCTTTTGTCTTTCTAGTGTAAACTCTGACGGTTTACACAATTGCTTATGGCTCAGTTGAATCCTACTCAACTCCGCCGGGAATTGCACAATTAAACTCTGCGCCATTTCCAATAGTCTTTCCCCTTCAAACGTATGAACAATCACAGAATTGACAGCTTCGACAGACACCGCTTTCAATCTCCGGTACAAATCCGGATCATCCCTTTCCAACTCAAAATAATCTCCGAGCGTTATATCAGCTGGTTTATTGATCGACGCATATTTACAGTTGTAGCAAGCCTCTCTGTATGATTCTTCACACAAGAATAATCTATAATATGACGATTTTGTCGAGAGAAACGTCAGGTGTTTATTCCCTCTATCATTACTCAATGTAATTGCTTCCTGATAATGGATTTCACCATTATCTTTTGTACGAAAGCGAAATTCTTCTACCTTAGCACCGTACTTCTTTTCAATCATCCGAATATAATCTGTAAAAAATTTCCTACCCGGCACCCCATGGCAAATCAAATCTACAGTATATAGATTCGGATAACACAAATTCCCTAAATAGTGATACAATCCCTCCACTTGACAAGACGTTCCACAAAATAAAACTTTCTTTGACTCACTCAACAACTGCTTGATTTGTCTATACGCCAAAGACGGATCACTCTGCACATATTTAGATTGCAAAATAAGTGGCAGATCTTCCTCTTGGAAAATCGGTACATGTTCTATAATCGGGTCTCCATTTTCAAATGAAAGTCGCGCTCCAAAAACAACTCCGCCGTTTCTCAAAAAAGCAGTCGCCAACGCAGCAAAAACGCCTCCTGATGCCGCTTTCTGTCTGATGCTTGTCTTATTATAGGCAACGTATGCAGCTTTTGGATGAGGTCTCCCCGACATCCTTATTTTGAATTTTCCTACTGTTCCACAAGCAATCTGACATCTCCCGCAATTAATACAGCGTTCCTGATCAATTTGGGGAACCTCATACCCTTTAGTCGTAATAACACTCTTGATCGCATCTTGTCCACACACACTGACACATGCCATGCACCCGGTACAATTTTCCTCATTCGCCAATTTGACTTTTGTTGCATTTTCAAAAGCTGCTTTATTCTCTTTTTCAGAGTTACCAATCGCCTTTTTTAAATAATCCTTCGCCCGTTCTCTTTCTTGTTTCAGAATATCCTCGCATGAATAAAGCGGCGCGGCCAAAGCCTTACTGAATTCACCCTCCGTCACAATAAACCGTTCCTGACACCCGACCAGTTCTAACAAAGTTGTGATCCTGCTCTGCTGACTATCATTATGTCGATATTGACGTGCAAAGGTAAAGAATTTTTTTCCAAATATCACAGAAAAAAGCGTTGTATGAAAAGAGTCTGTTAGTATGTATTCTGCATTCTTAATAATAGCTACATAATCCCGCGGATCGCCATCTGCAAATTGATATCCAGATAGATTTTCAAATACACTATGTGGATATGCAAACCCTATTGTCTTATACCCCGTATTTCTTGTAAGCTTCCACAAACATTTGAGCGCTATATCATTTGGCTCATCAAGGAAATGAACCAATACATATTTCTCATCATGAAATTTTGATGGATTTGCAAATTCAGACCATTCTTCGCGTGTTTTCAGAAGCGTTGGATCTGCAACACGAGGCACATCCATACCTGTTAATTCCTTAATAATCGTCTGCCCACTCTGTTCTCTTACTGAAAGTTTTTTAAATTTTCTGATTTCTCTACGAAAGCTTCTTTTATTGTAATCATCAATACTCTCTGTTCCAAAACTCGGTGCATAAGCGATCCTTTTCTCAGATGGGGCAAATTTTAGAAAGTAAATATCTTCCATTTTACGGTTACCTGCCCAAATCTGGTCACTTCCGGCAATAAAGCACTTATAATTACTATCTGACGATAGTTTTTTCATATGTTCATATGAATATCTCCTCGGTTGAAGAACACTCTCACAGAATAGGCTCAATCTTAGATCAGATTCCTTAGAAAGGCTACTGGCGGAATATTTAATGGCTTCTCGCATCATTATATATTTTTTTAAATAAGACGGGTGACATATTGTTATCTTCATCATCGATAACAGCTCTTTGGCATAATGCTTATATTTATCCAAACCGGGAAAGCATTGCCCTATCACTTCACAGTTATAGCCATTATTCTCTATTTCACTTTTTAATGCATAGCACTGTAAGGCGGAGCCATAGTTTTTCGCCCAAAAAGTGAGCAATCCAATTTTTGACACACTCTTTACTCCTTTTATTCTTTTTGACTCGGCTTTGAACCTTTCTTGAACAATTACTAATTAGCCTCGTAAAATGTGAACGCCAAATATTTTACCAAATAATATGGTGTAACGATGTTTCCAAAAACAAACCACACAACAAACAGTCCCATAACAGAATAATTCAAGACATTTCCATAGCTCCACATCTTATATATAGCTATTCCCATCATTACACCAAAAAGGATTGCGCCAAACCACCCTTGACAATAAATTAATTCAACAATACTCGTCATATAATACGGCAAACCAGTATAGTCTGAAATAGGTCTGTTTCTGAAACCTACCCCCCAATAGATATTCTTTCCACTTAGCCGGTCAATAAAAAGAGACGTCCATAATCGACCGCTTATGGCATTTTGATCATCATTAATCAATACTCTATTTATTGACTGACGAAAAACATCTACTGTACAATAAAGAATTATGGTAGCTAACAGAGCAAGCACACAAAATGTCATCACTTTTACTATCCTTTTTCTGTTTAAGGAGTTTATCGCCAAATATGCTTTTATCCCCCATAATAAAAGGGCTGCAGCGATTCCTAAACCAGATGTTGATAAAACAATAGCTGACGTGAGAAAAACAGCCACTCTGTTTGACTTGCTTTCAAATAACGCTATTCCCAAAGCAATCACACCATACGCAGCAAAATGAGATGGCTCCAAGAAAAAGGCTGACGGTCGAAACAGACCATTATAAATCATTGCCATTCTTTCTACGTTATTCGCAACAGAAGGTTCGTATATCACACTAAATGGTACTAATAGTTCCTTACTCAACACCACCTTCATGGAATAATACAATATATATTGTATATAAATAACAATCGACATTACTATCGAGATTCTTACAATATTTGCTTTAAATGATCCACGCATCCTACAATCATAAAACGCAAAAAGCAAGCCCCATATTTCAAGTAAATATAGTATCAGTCCATATATGTTGCCAGCAGTTACACTACTTCCTATTCTTCTAATATCTATTAAATAGTATTCTAACAGCATATACGCAGTCATACATATAATTACTGGTAATACTGCACTCTTGAATAGTTCAGAAAACGATAACCTTTTTTTTATTATTAAACTTAAAAAGGAAATAAGTGTTACTGCCAGGAACCAGAACGTCGCGAAATTCATATTAATGAATGGCAATCTGTAATTTCTGAAAAAAGGTGTCATAGCCAGCAAGAAACTCGCTATATTCTGCCAACTCGTATCTATCGTAATCTTCATAATTACTGAAGCCCTTCTCTTAAAACCTGTTCAAAGCATTCCGCACACTTCTCCCAGCTCATTTCCTGCACATCTCTTTCTCCTTGTTCTGCCAGCCGATAACGTAGTTTATCATCCTCTATGCACATCTTAGCTTTTTCATAAAGCGCTTTGGCGTCCTTTACTGGGCAAAGCAAGGCATTCACATTGTCCACAGCATATTCATGTACCGCTGCATAATCGGATGAAACAAGGGCACACCCACAAGCCATGCTCTCGGCACCTGTAAGTCCAAACCCCTCATTGATAACAGGTGATAAAAATAATGCTACCGAATTATATATTTCTAATAGTTGATCTTCTGTGGCATTCTGTGTATATTCTATCCATTCCGGTAGGTCCGCCGGTCTCTCACATGTACCGAACAAATGAGCCTTCAATTGTGGGTAATCCTCTTTTAATAAACGAATTGCCTCTATTCCATACTTGCTTCCCTTGTCTGGAAGTCTATGATTCAACATCGCTACAGAATGTTTTCTTCTCTCTCTTATTGGTGTGGTTATGTAAAACTTATCGAGTTGAATTGCATTCTTAATAACGAACACTTTGTTTTGGGAACACGTCTCTATCAGCGTCTTAAGATAATTTGATATTGTGATAATTCTTAATGGTTGCGCGTAGCTGTAGAACGAATACTCCTCTCCTTTTATCCAATTCTCGTGGCCTTGTACAAAATACCATTTTTTACCTTTTGATTTAGGTAATCGCACTACTTCTTCTGCTGTATCTACTGCTGTTGCAATGACAACATCTGCATCAGGAATCACTGGGTCATGTATTCCCTTGAAGGCATAAATCACTTTCACTCTTTCATCTAAGTCATACCATTTGGGACGCTTTCCAAACTTTCTATAAACCATCACCTTCCGTAATGGGAGAATATGATATAAAAATGCACTTCCCCTCATATTATGGTTACTGTAAACAATGCTTACTTCATTCCCTCTTTCCGTAAGCAGTTCGCTGTATTTGAATATTACCTTGTATCCTCCGGATTTGACATTATCCGCGCCCGGTAAAAAAAATGTAATTTTCATTAGCTGCTTCCCCTTATAATCTTCGATATTTAATATTTTATAAATAAGGTAACAAAAGCTTTAATGAGCTTCTTTCAAATGCCAAATCCAGTGCAAATACCTCTATGTCTGAAAATTCCCCTTGGTAATTTAGAGCAAATGACAACTTATACAACCGATTTCCCTCTTAACATTTACTTCACTTTACTTTTAAGTCTCCAAATCCAACGTCCTAGTTCATACATTTTTGCATAAGGAAGTCTAATCAAAAAGAGTCTATAAAGAAATCCTGTTCTCCAACCAGCATACATAAAATCATGTTTCAATTCATTCAAGTGGGATAAGTAATGCCTAATAGATTTAGGTTTTGCTATTTTAGTCTGATAAAAATTCTCATAATCCAAATCTCCTATATACCCCAGTTCCTCCCTTAGTGGTTCAGTCTCCAACTTTTCAAAACCTTCACAAACAAATTTTGGAGACACTTCAACATATGTAGCAAGCAAACTACTTTTGAACTCTAATATAAATCTTAGGGCTCCATTCTGCATTTGCTTAACTATATCAGAAACATTATCCGGTTTCCCCAAAATAGGCTGTGTTTTTCCACTTTCTCCTTCTGTATAACCAAGCGTACTACCGTGAGGAGCAAGAATCATACTCTCAAATAGGACAATTCCGCGCATAAATGGCCTATCATCATTTTCATCGAACAACCAATTGCAATACTCTTTACCAATTCTTGAACTTGTTCCTTCACAACTTCCGATATAACATCCAAACACCCGTCTATTATCGCCAATAGTTTCCCTTATTTTTTCCAATAATAGCTGTATTGTACCATGCCACCCAACATCTGCAAGGATAATATCCTCTCTAAAAAGGCCTCTTTCATCCAGATATCTGTAACCCATCTTTGCTAATGTTGCCTCTTGTTCTTTAATTTGAGGTAATCTCAAAATTGATCTTATTTCGGAAGAGTTTCCTAGCATACGTCCATTGTATTTTTTTGTATTATTTTTATACTCCTGTAAAATACTCTCCGGGTTATACCCCATATACTTTATAAGCTCGAAAAGCGTATATTCTTTATCTGGAAAAGCCTCTCCTGCTTTTGTCAAATCCCCTACAGCATTTGTGTATATCGGCCTTAAACTCTTTCGAGACAAATAAACATACTCAATCTCGTCCTCTGGATACAACAACCGATAGGCTTTTTCAAACAAATACATATCTCTTGCTGCCATCCAAATTTTTCTGTCTTTTCGTTCAGGAAGCTTGTGCAGAAAAGCGCAATATCCATAAATCAATGGTCCAAGCAACTCATATCCTAATTGTTCAGGTCTCGACGTACAGTTTAATGAATGATTGTTTACATATGCGAATAACGACCGCATCGAAAGAGTATCACGTGATTTAGGAAATCCATAATACAATGTATGATTTACATTGGTCGGTATCTTATAGCTTCTAATACCCGCTCGTTTGGCCCCCAATACATCAGCATAAAAACTATCACCAATATGAAGAACCGATTTAGGCTCAATTCCTTCCTGTCGCAAAAAAAATCTAAATAACTCCCCGGTTCGTTTTGTCTTACCACAATCACATGATAAATAACACCGTTTATAACCTGTATATCCCTCATGCTGAAGTACCTTCTTTAAGAATGATATCGGTAGATACATATCCGAGATCAAATAGATACTCTTTTTCTGCTGAAGACAATAATCAAATACCTTTTTCATCAGAAGATTCGTATGTAGGAGTTCTTTTTCAAACTCAAGTTCACGACGCTTAAAAATATAGCTTTGTTTTGGTGATAAATCTATCTCTTCATAAATCTCATCCAATGTCACTTCTCGTAAATTTCGAGCTTTGCGTAAATTGTATTCGGCAGTGATTCGTTTTTTTGCAAAGTAAGAATGACCTCCATTTTTTTGATCATAATCAATCTCAATTAGCTTAAAGACATCTGTCGGTGACATAACATCGCGCTTCAGAAGCGTGTCAAAAACATCAAAGGATATTACATCATACCTTTTACAGATTTCAATTAAGATACGATATAACTTACTAGAAACCATCCTTTCCCATACCCTTCGTTTAATTCTTATATTCAGCTGTAACTCTCTCAGCAATCGCTTTCGCAGTAAGTCCGTTTTTCTCCATCATATAAGCATAATTGCCAGCTATCTGATTACTGTCCGTAGTCCCTAGGCGTATCAATCTTGGGTGAGTATCTATTGAAGCCAAGGCTTCTGAAACAATACTTCCGATGCCACCAATAACATAGTGTTCCTCGACTGTTAGGAGCATTCTGTATTTTTGACACGCTGCAATAAGTTCATCTGCATTAACCGGGTTCAACTTTGAGAGATTCATCACTCCAACACTAATACCACTCTTAGACAGAAGTCTGGCTGCACGTACACTTTCATTAACTAGAGTACCGGTAGCAATAATCCCAACATCCTCACCGTCTCGCATAACTTCTATCCGGTTAACATCATAATTGTAATCCCCTTTATGAACGGAAGCGCTCCCGGGAAGACCTGTGAGTCGTATGTATGCAGGGCCATCATATGTTGCGAGATATTCCACCATCTTTGCCATCTCTGTTGTATCTGATGGAGAAAGCACTAGAAGATTCGGAATTGCACGCATGATTGCGATATCTTCCAATGCGTAATGGGTCGCTCCTTGAACGCCAAGAGAGAAACCACTTGATAGCGCAACCATCTTAACGTTTAGGTTCATATAGCACACCAATGTCCGGATAGTCTCATACACGCGTAGCGACACAAATGGCGCAAAAGATGTCACAAATACATTCTCTCCTTCCATTGCCAGGCCAGCCGCCATAGCTACCATGTTTTGCTCAGAGATTCCTGCATTAAATTGACGATCCGGATATTTCTCAGCAAAATCATGTAAATTTGCTGATTCGACTACGTCAGCTGCAATACTTATAAGATTGTCATGCTTACTGGCAAGCTCGCTCAAGATGGCGCCATATGCTTTTCTCATTCCCATCCGCGACCACTGCATAATGTTCTGCGAAGAAAAGTCCATTATCGCGTTACCTCCAATTCCTTCTTAAATGCTGTATACTGCTCCTCAGTAATACGAGCATGATGCCAACCTGTTTTTCCTTCAATTGAAGGCAAACCCTTACTCTTTATGGTTTCAGCAATAATGACGACTGGCATCCCTTCAGTTTTCTTTGCTATCGCTTGTTGAATCTCTTCAATATCATGTCCGTTGATCACTATCGTATTCCAACCAAATCCTTGAAACACTTTTTCTAAATCGTGCACCGGCATAACGTCATTCGTGAAGCCATCCAGCTGTTGCCCGTTTTTATCTATAATAGCAATCAAATTATCCAGCTTATAACGAGCTGCCGCCATAGCTGCTTCCCAAACGCTCCCTTCATTGCACTCGCCATCTCCAAGCAATACAAAGGTTCTGTAAGTCTGATTCTTTCGCTTAGCAGAAAGCGCAACTCCGACCCCAATAGACAAACCATATCCTAAACTGCCGGATGTAACTTCGATTCCATGTTCTGGACTTTCTAATTCGTGTGTAGAGAAAGTCGAACCGTTGCTTTCAAAGGAGTCCAAATCTTCCTGTGTTAAAAAGCCACACTCTTTCAGAGCCGCATAGTGGGCAAGAGATACGTGTCCCTTACTGAGGATAAATCGATCTCTATCTGGATTTGCCGGATTCTTAGAGTCAACATTCAACTCAGAGCCATAAAGAACAGCCAAAATGTCTGCAGCAGAATAAGCGCCACCTATATGACCTCCCTCTACTCCTGCGCGAAAAGTCATAGTCAGTACATCATTACGAATATTCCATGCTAATTCTTTTATTTTCCCTTGATACATTTTTTACATACCTCCATCTACCCGGATTATTTGACCGGTCATATAGCTGGCATAGTCACTGGCTAGAAATGCCACAACATTCGCAATTTCAACTGGTTTACCCATTCTGCCCATTATCACTTTATTCAAGATATGGTCTCTAAGACTTTCTTCAATTTTAGCGCCCATCTCTGTCTCAATCATTCCCGGTGCGACTGCATTGACCCTTATATTATTTGCGGCAAGTTCTCTAGCCAAATGCTTCGTCGAACCAATAATCGCAGCCTTGCTTGTAGCATATTCGTACTGCGCAGGTTCTCCATCAAGGCCTGCAATAGACGCTATATTAATGATACTCCCACCATTCTGCCGAGCCATTAACCTGGAAATATACTGTGTTAATAACGTCACTGCAAAGAAATTTGTATCAAAGAGATGCTTCATCTTATCAATAGAAGTCATCTGAAAAGTAGTACTTTCCTCCACCATTCCAGCCATGTTCACTAAGATATCAATATTAACCTTTTTCTTTCTAATACTCTGCACAGCTTGCTTGACTTGAGCTTCATCTGTCACATCAAAATATACTGGCCAAATTGAAACACTATATTTTTCTGCAATCTGCTGCATATCTGTCTCAAAAGAATCGTCTGGCTTTCTTGCACAAGCCCAAACATTTGCACCAAATGACGCAAATGTCTCCACGGTCGCGCGACCGATTCCTCTCCTTGAACCGGTTATAATTGCGTTTTTTCCTTTCAGCATGATTGCACTCTCCCAAGTTTAATTAATCTCGCTCAATACTACTCTTACATTCTCAACGGCATCAAAAAAACCGCGGTACTCATCAGGAGCCCATTTTTCTCTTATTCTCTGTTGCACACCAGCAGGACCCACCACACTAGGAACACTCAATGCTACCTCCCTACAGCCATGTTCCCCCATCAGAACAGAACTAACGCAGGCAATTGTCGGTCTTTGGTTTATAATTGCATCTGCTAATTGGCACACACATGTTGCTATTCCGTAATGAGTTCTCCCTTTTGCAGCTATGATCTGACTTCCCATTATCTTGGTCTGTTCTGCGATCCTTTTTTTTATATCATCATTCCACGCGATCTTCCTATCAATGCAAAACTCATCAATAGGAATGCCCCCAATAGTCACATGACTCCAAACTGGTACCTGCCCGTCTCCGTGTTCCCCAATAACATATCCGTTTATCACACCTGTGCTGAGTTCAATATAATCCGCTATTGTCCTCACGAAACGACTAGAATCCAGAATGCAACCAGAGCCAAAGACCATTCCATTCGGAAGGCCCATCCATTCAGCCACTTTATATGTTAGGATATCTACTGGATTGGAAATAATCAAGATTACTCCACGTGTATAATACTTTTGTATATCGTCGACTACCGCACGCGTGATCTTTACATTCTCATTTGTGAGATCGAGTCTACTCTCCCCCGGCTTTCTTCCTCGTCCTGCTGTGATGATGATCAAATCACAGTCTGCACAATCTGAATAGTCACCAGCGTATAAGTCCGCTGTACCCATAGCTGGAAGACCATGTCGAATATCTTTCGCTTCTCCATCTGTCTTCTCGTGGTTAATATCAATGAGTATAATCTCCCTGGCGACATCTCGAAGTGCTAATGCATAGGCAATAGATGAACCAACATACCCCGCTCCGATAATAGCAACTTTCCGGTTTCCTATTGTGTATCCAAATCGTTTTTTCATACTCGCCTCATCACTACGCCAGCACAACTGTTCTAGTAAGAAGAGCCGGAAGATTATACCCATCCCAGATCAGATCGAAATCCATTGTTTTTCCTATTGGCACGACTCTGTCAATACCCTTAACTCCTGCCTCTATAAGCGGCATAACAGCCTTACTGTCCCCAATATAGGCAATTGTCTGACATCTCTTATCGTTGCAAATGTTTTTAATTTCCAAGATATCATTGCATTCATACTCATAGAAATAGCCGCTGTTATCCCTATAATCCATAAGATTCTCCCTGATTTCAGGAACCTTTACCCGGACAATCAAGTTATCCTTATGTTCTTCTACCTTCACACCTGGCTCAGCTATAGCGATTAGATAACTACTTGTGAGTTTGTTTACACTCTGAATCGGTTGGAATGTATACTTTTTCTTAACAATCTTGTGCTCTGTCTCCCAGAAAACCTTTTTAGCCTCTTCTATTCTGCTTCCAGTCCACACAACCACTCTGGGGCTAGTGCAAGCGTTTTGATCAGAGAAGAACGTATCATTATAGAAATCATCAGCGACACGTTCTTTATCTTCCATATCAAAATAAGAATCGCTATCGATCACTGCTAACGAATACCGGTCTGCAAAGGTAATCTCTCCGGAGCGCGGTGGTAACGGAGATTTTCTCAGTTCTTCTATTGTCTGGTTTCCTCCCCACACTACCCGTACATCAGCTATCGATGAGAACAAGTCATTAACATCCTTATCCCTGCTATAGCGGACAAGCTGTATGTAAGGGCTCATGGCCTTGTTTTGGCTTAATACGTCATTAAATGCCTCTGCAATAATTGAAACCTGTGGAAAATCCTTACTGGGAACACGAACAACATTTGCATTACCATTCAATAATCCGGCCACCAATGAGTACGCAAAGTTTACAGGAACATTGGACGGCGCAATATGAAAGGCAACTCCCTTGCCAAGCCGAAATGCACCATCCTTTTGTTCAAACCGTTCTTTAAGCCTCACTACAAATGATTTCCGAATCCAAAATGCAAATGTAACAACATCTGAGTATGCCCTCGCAGCGTGATTTCCCATAAGCTTTCTTGATACTTCATTCAAGAATTCCACAACACTGTCATCAAAAGGAATCTTCGCGGGTACATTCGGAAGCTCTGCGATGAGTTCTGCAGAGCCAACTAAATATATAACTCTATCAAGAACGTCAGAATTTAACTGCATAGGTATCACTACACCCCCTTATCTCTGCATTCTTGAGTCGACCTTTGACCTTGAAGTACTTACCCTTCCGTCCACAAGGGCAATCATCAATGCCTAAGATAGTGCCCTCATCCTCTGTAAGCAGACTATGTCCGGGATAAGATTCAGGAATTGTGGAAACCACCTGGATAATGCCTGCTTCCCCAATATCCGCTTCAGAAAAGTCAATAGGTCTGCGGATAATTACATCGGAGAAATTGCTTGCGTGAAGATGACCGCACTCGCATTCCATGTAAATGCAGCCGGTCTGTTCCACCATACCGTAGTAATCGTGGATGTGCTTGAGACCACAGGCGTTCTCCAGTCTCTTATGGAATTCTTCCTCTGATACGGCTTCGGAAGTCAGCTTCTTCCAGCCACCGCCATGGATCAGAATGCCGTTGGAAAGATCAAACGATATTCCTTCGTCCTTCAGTCTCATTAGTTCCTTATAGAAATGCTGCCAGATCATGAAGGTAAAGCCAAACAGTAGCAACTTCTGGTCACCGTACTTATCCAGAAATTCTTTCAGTCCTTCTACATCTAGCTTCATATCATCATCCAAAGCATATATTTTCTTTGCTCCGAATATAGAGAAGCCAAGAATGCCAGCGCCACGCGCAGAGAACATAGCCCTGTTCTTAACTACACTCGGACAATCGATAATGATCATTGGCATGCGACTGGAACCGGTAAATTCAGATACAATCTTCACCATTGTCTTCTGCTGATTAGAAGAGGTTGCTCGGTCAAGATAGATTTTACTCACAGCCTGGCCCGATGTTCCGGAAGAAGTCATTGTTTTCACAACTTCCTCTGTTGGAACAGATTTTAATTCCAGTTCCTTAAACAGGCGTACTGGAAGAAAAGGCAAATCCCTATATGACTTAACTTGACTCTCATCAAAGTTAATGCTTTCCAGAATACGGGCATACTCCGGGCAATTCTTCTGATGAATTCTCGTAAGTTCAATCAGGCGTTCCGTCAAGAGTTCTTCTTTTTCTTTCCGCCCCAAAATGTATGGAGGGATACTTAGTATTTGATCAAAAGTCATCTATCTATTCTCCCAAGCATTCTTAATCACATCTGCAATCTCTGCCTGATGTTTCTGAATAAAAAAATGTGTTCCTTCGTATTGGAAGAACTCACAATCGCCGATAAAATATTTTTTCCACAGTTCCATTTCACTTCTTGGTGTATCCGTTTCAGAGTAAAAGACTATTGCTGGAATTCTTGTCTTTAATGACACATTCTCAAACCTAAATTTACCGATTATACTATAATCAGCCCGGTAAATCGGTAAATACATCCGCCAAAAGCTCTTATTAGTGAGCAGTTTCTCCGGAACTGCTCCGAACTTTATCGTCCTGTCCTTTACCCATTCATCCAACTCATCTTCGCTAAAGCCCATCAACTCAGCTTTCGTATGAGGTTCATGCGCTGCAAGAAATACATGGAATGGCTCTTTCATCGACGAGTCAGTAATGATCCTATTTAACACTTCAACGAGGGTGATGCTTCCCATGCTGTATCCGAAGAGAGCATAATCTCCTCCGATATACCGCTCCTTAACCTGGAGAAATATATCATCAGTCAGTTCATCAAAGCTCTCATAATATGGCTCTTTATGCCTCGTCCCATGTCCCGAATATTCCAGTTTTATCAATTCATATTGCGGAAGGTCCTTTTCAATCCCATCGAAGAATGATGCATTACCTCCAGCATATGTAAAACAGAACAGCTGTGGTTTACTCATAATACTTAGTCAATTCCTTATAAAGTGTCTTTCCAGATTCATTCTTAGGAATCTCATCGAGCACAATAGTTTTAAACGCACTCGGATTTAACTTGGTTTTCTCAATAACGAATTCTCTGACCTCATCAGCCAACTTTTCATCCGTTACGAAGATGTACAAATGGTCATCCACACCGGCGCTAGCAACTTCTATTTCAAATTCGCCCTTGATCATTCGGTCAATTTCATCAAGATTTACACGATTTCCGTAGATTTTCAAAAACCTCTTTTTGCGGCCAACAATATAAAAGAAACCATCTTTGTCAAACTGTGCCATATCGCCTGTTTCTAGTCTGCCATGCCGCTCGTCACCAAGAAACAGATCCTCTCCTTTTTCTGCATAACCAAGCGTTACGTTCCTGCCCTCATAAACAAGCTCACCTGTAGTCAATGGTTCTGTAACCTCTCGCCCTTCAGCATCGATCAATGTGAACTTTCCACCGGGAATCGGGATGCCCATAGACCCCTTCTTCTCCACAGCTTTTTCAGGAGGAAGATACCCCATTCGACTTGTTGCTTCCGCTGCGCCATACATAACCACGAAATTCTTACCCTGTTCGGCAGCGTAAGCTGCGAACTTTTCATGAAGTTCAGGAGTAATCTTGCCACCAGCCTGTGTCATAGTACGAAGGCTCGGTAACTTCATACGGTAGAAACGCAGTTTATCAAGCATTTCATAAGTATAAGGAACGCCGCCGAAAGACGTAGCTTCCGCTTCCTTGAAGAATTTCCAGAATTCCTTCTGCATCAGTCCCTTATCTGTCAAAAGCAATGTGGCACCTACAAGAAAATGGGAATTGATAATAGAAAGCCCATACACGTAATTCATCGGAAGCGTAGTGATAGGACGCTCTGTATCATCAAGTTTGAGATATTCTGCTATAGACTTCGCATTATCCAGCAAATTAATATAGGATTGACGCACAAGCTTCGGAGAACCCGTAGAGCCGGATGTAGTAATCAAAATGCCAAGTTCCTCATACAATGGATACTTAACATCAAATCCCGTCTTCAGAAGAACATAGTTATATGCCTCATACTCTACAGACATTCCTTCAAATTGACCCACTTGAGTTTTTGGAACCCAGAGATATTCCGGGCTATAGGTCTTTAACAGATTTTCAAGAAGCATTTCTTCTAAATGGCTATTGATCATGACCGGTACAATACCATTATTCACGAATGCTGTATATCCAAGAACAGAGCCTATTTCGTTACGGCATAGTAAAAACACCAGGCACCGATGTCCAATTTTTTCTGCCAACTCATTGGCTTCACAATTTAAAACATCATAGGTCATTTGCCCACCGAATTCGTCAATAATAGCCATTTTCCCCTTTTGTTTTTCCAAGTTCCAGATCTTACCCATTAGAATTTCACCCCATACTCTTCTTTACCAAGCAGTTCCTTGCCTTTCTCATAGGAACTAAGCTCAATAATGTCATCTGTATCCATCATGATATCAAATGCATCTTCCAGTTCCGCTATAAGCTGCATATGCCCTACAGAATCCCATGCCCCGATATCTTGGTACTTAAGTCCTACCAGCTGTTCCTCTGTTATTTCAAAAGCGTTCATAAATGCCTGATTATATTTTTCCAGATTACTCATATTAATTACTCCTTTTCTCATTTATCTTCTGGCTTTATCCTTGGAAGTGCGATACGCTTTGCCGGATTTCCAAAAACATGCATTCCTGATTTAATATTATTAACTACAATACTGCCAACGCCTATATGGCATTCATCTCCAATAATAATACTTGGAATGGTGGAGGCATTGCATCCAAAATAGCTATATCGTCCTACCTGGACGTGACCGTTGATTCCACAGCTTGCACTAATAGTTGTGAAATCTCCGATATTCGCATCATGCCCAATGGAAGTGTTGTCAAGGACTGTTACAAAATCACCTATTGTGACATTGACCGTGATTCTAGCATTCGGATATAAAACAAGACCTTTTCCAAGTTTGTTAAAGTCTCCAACTCTTGCATCTGGATGGATAATCGAGATAAACTCTGCTCCGCGGCTCTCAAGCTTTGACACTACTTTCCCCTTCATCCTCGGATCCGCAATAGCAAGCGCGAAGACCTGATCCGGGGTAGGTTGCCAACTATCGATAGTCCCAATGACTTTATAGTCACACTCATAATCATCCAACGCCTGGAGGTTATCGTCAATAAATCCAATAATTTCCCACTCTTTATTTGTCTTTTGGACATCCTTGCACCACTGAAGAAGTTCCCTTCCAAAACCACTTGCACCTACAATAATCAATTGTTTCATAACTATTCTCCCTCGTAAGCTCCGTCTCTTTTCTTGTCAAACTGTTCCCAACACCAGTTAATCAGTTCATCTGAGATTCTCTGATTATTTGTTGCTAAAATTTCTGGATAAGATATATCTTCCCTTCGTTTCTCGACAAAATCATCGAATGAACAAATCACTCTCGCTGGTACACCTGCGGCCACGCTATTATCTGGTATATCATGATTCACTACGCTACCCGCACCTATAATGACATTATTTCCTATTTTTACATCATAAAGAATTGTACTATTGGAACCAACAAACACATTGTCGCCAATATCTATACACCCGATTTTTTCCTTAAACGGTCTCCCCGCACAGGTTTTCAATCCCAGATAATTCAGTACAAAATGCGAAACATCATGAGTAATAAGAAGCACATGCGATGCAAGTCTAACATTATTTCCTATCCGGATACATTTCGCATATAGGGGAACAATGCGATCTTCTATGCTGCAGTTTTCTCCAAGAGAAGCAAATATCCTGTTCTTTCGCAGATAATCCGTTCGTTTTACAGGTTCAAGGATGCTAAACATTCTCAATGTCTGCCAAAGACGTTTTCCTTTCATATAGTTTCCTTTTCCTCACTTCCCATAAACTCTTCCATCGTGGCACTAGAAGCTGAACTGATTCCTTCATGTTTTAATACCGTCTTCACCGTATCAAAGATTATTTTCCAATCACCCAAGAACGTAATATGGTCAACATACTTTACATCCCATTCAAACTTTTCCTCCCAGCTGATTGCGTTTCTCCCATGCACTTGTGCCAATCCAGTGAAACCGGGCCGAACTTCATGTCTCCGAGCCTGATGCTTATTATATCGGGGAAGATATTGTGGCATTAACGGTCTTGGTCCAACCACGCTCATGTCTCCCTTGAGAATATTGAAAAGCTCAGGGAGTTCATCTAACGATGTTGCGCGAAGTTTTTTCCCGAAAGATGTAAGTCTGATTTCGTCTGGGAGCAACTCTCCATTTTCGTCTTTTTCACTAGTCATTGATCTAAATTTATAAACTTTAAAAATCTTTCCATCTTTTCCCGGTCTATCTTGCTTGAATAAAACCGGACTTCCCAGTTTGACTTTTACTAGTACCGCAGTGACTGCCATTATCGGAGATAATGCGATCGATGCTAATAATGCACATACAAAATCTTGCGGTCGCTTAATAAACTTCTCGTAAGGTCCATAAGGTTTATGGGGCATTTCAATTATCCTCCAACTCTGTTCAATATATATTAGCTTAATGAACCATATAACTATATGGTTCCTCAACATGCTCACTCAACCGACTTGTGGTTTATAAAGCCGCATTAGCAATTCTTTATAAGGGGACCCCTTCGCGATTTCACACAATTGGTCGTATGTGATTATTCCAGCATTAAATGCGATCTCTTCTAGTGAACCTATGAGCAGCCCTGAATTCTTCTGATATGTTCTAACAAATTCTGCAACATCAAGGATACGGTCGTAATTATCCATATCAAAGCAGACCATTCCTCTTCCGAGAGTCTTGGAGTGAGCTTTCTTTATCTGTTGGGTGACTTCTATCTCATGTCCATTTTTATCAGCGGGGATAAAATAACAAACGGGTTCCTGATTCTTCGGTTCAAACTTGATAGTTCTGTGTGCAATCATTGCTCCCTGAAACTGCTGAGTCAAATCTGAACCAAAGAGAAACCAAGGATGATTAAATACTATTAGATTGTAATGCAAAGGCCTCTCAAATGAAAAATTAAACCCGATTTTCTTGAACTTATCACTGCTCAAATAGGCTTCATTTTTCTCATCTGTAATAAAACATATATTAGTAATCCCGAGAAGCAAATAGTGTGACAGCAAATAGTAAACCAGAGGTTTATCATAAACCGGCTGTGCGAAATCACACTCAGGAATATCAATCACACCTACCCATTCAGTATCATCTATTGTTCTCGAAATCAACATTTCGACATCGACATCCAAAAGTAATGACAATTTCGGAAGAATAGTGGTATCTGGAAGACAAATGCCTCTTTCCCATTTAGAAATAGCCTTGTCCGTAACATGGAGTGCATCTGATAAGGTTTTCTGCGTATAGCCAGCTTTTATTCTTAACTCTCTTATGTACTTCCCAGTATCACTCACATTCATTGTCTTCTCTTTTACCACCTTGCGTACTTTTATCTCCGTGAAAATGAACCAATAGACATTTAATGATCCTTTCGTTGCTTGCATACCAATTTGACCGTCTGAGGCATATCCAGCAGATACAATTAGCTACGTAATATAGCGAACCCAGGAATCGCTCTATCTGCCGGTTGAGTAACATCCAAAGCATCTATGAATTATCTCTATAACTCTGTCCTGCTGCTCCAGCGTCATCTTGTTATCGCTTGGTAAGCAAAGTCCACGCCTGAAAATATCAGCTCCTACATCGATTCCAGAGCCATTGATGTAAGCATTTGTACGTCCTTTGCCATTTCCCTCGATTGTAACGAAAGCGTTGTTCCTATATATCGGCTGCATATGCATTGGTTTCCAAATAGGGCGGCCTTCCGCGTTAAAAGCCCCGATGGCGTCAAGAATCTCCTGCGGAGAACTCTTTCCCCTCTCGCTCTTAAATAAATAATCCTTTTCACCGCGAACCATTGGAGCCATAGCATCTTCGTCAATAATCATACACGCCAGCCAGAAATTCGGGATACTCTTTTCACGATCCCAGGGATTCATCTTAACGGGAAGGTCTGCTAAACCCTTTTCATACCGCTCCCATATCGCTCTCTTCTGTTGAATATGCTCTTCTAAGTGAGGAATCTGTCCTCTGATAATACCAGCGATAATATTGCTCATACGATAGTTATAGCCAATCTCCTCATGCTGATACCACGGAGCTGCTTCGCGGCTCTGGGTAGACCATTTGCGGACTTTATCGGCATCTTCTTTAGAATCCGTCAGAAACATTCCACCAGCGCTGCCCGTGATTATTTTATTACCATTGAAGGATATGCAATTATATGACCCGAGTGTGCCTGTTTCGACCCATTCTCCGTTCAAGCGATACTTTGCGCCCAAAGACTCAGCAGCATCTTCAACTATTAAGGCGCCATGTTCATCCGCAATTGCTCTGATCTCTTCCATCTTCCCAGGGGTCCCATAAAGATGAGCAACAACAATGAGTTTTACATCCGGATATAATTCAAAAGCCTTCTTCAACGCTTCTGGACTCATATTCCAGGTGTCATATTCTGTATCAATAAATACTGCCTCGCCGTCTTCGTAAGCTACAGGATTAATACTAGCATCAAATGTAACATCTGAACAGAATACCTTTTTCCCCTGCAACGTTCCCTGGTTTGGCTTCGCCTGTCCATATAAAGCTTCTCCTGCCAGTTTTGTTGCAAGGTGAAGTGCAGACGTACCGCATGAAAGACCGACAGCTTCCTTCACACCTACATACTCTGCCATTTGCTTTTCCACAGCGTTAATATTCGCACCAACTGTAGACACCCAATTCGTACGAATTGCATCATCCACCCATTTCTGCTCTTCTCCGTGCATAGTAGGGGAACTAAGCCACAACTTTTCCTGAAACGGTTTAAGTCCAGCAAATCTTGGATCCGTCAAAAAGTCTTTCATGTCATGCTCCTTTTAAATCTATTGTTATCAAAACGCCTAACTTTCTAGCCATTGTTCGGATGATATGTAACAACTACTTTTTCAACAAGACTTCTGATGTTGTCGTTGTTGGAGTAGGCCGCCTCCATCAACTCATCTAATTCGTTTAGAAATTCATCTGTCTCAAATGCGATAGGCTTTCCGATATGAATCAGCTTATTATCTGTTTTCTGCAAGCCTTCCTCTGCCATAAGTTTCTCTTCGTAGAGTTTTTCCCCTGGCCGCAGACCGGTATATTCTATCTTGATATCCACATCTGGCTTCAATCCCGAGAGCTTGATCAGATTTCGGGCCAGTGTATCAATCTTAACCGGGCTTCCCATATCCAGCACAAAGATTTCTCCGCCTTTGGCATAGGTTCCAGCCATAAGTACAAGACTTACTGCCTCCGGAATCGTCATAAAATAACGTATGATATCCGGGTGCGTTACCGTTACCGGACCGCCCTTTTCAATCTGTTTCTTAAAGATAGGAACTACAGAGCCATTACTTCCCAGCACATTTCCAAAACGTACTGCAACAAATTCCGTATGTGCCTTCTGGAATACCTCTCCGGTGCCGTCTTTATCTGCGTTTTCTTCCCCTACATGCGTAAACAGCTGCGGAAGCTCGTTTGCTTTTCCTGCTTTAATCTTGGCATCAAAGCTTTGAATAATCATCTCGCAGAGCCGCTTGGAAGCTCCCATGATGTTCGTTGGATTCACCGCTTTATCTGTAGATATCAGCACAAAGCGGTCGCATCCGTTAGTCATGGCCGCATAGGCCGTCTTATAAGTTCCTATGGCATTGTTCTTTATAGCTTCACAGGGACTATCTTCCATAAGCGGTACATGTTTATGGGCTGCAGCATGGTAAACAATCTGCGGGTGATACTCCTCAAACACCTTGAACATCTTCCGGCTGTCACGCACCGAACCTATCAGCGTAACCAGGTTCAGATTTGGATATTTTTCTTTCAGTTCCAGCTGAATGTTGTATGCATTGTTCTCATAGATATCAAAGATGATCAGCTGCTTCGGCTTATGACTTGCGATCTGCCGGCAAAGCTCAGAACCAATGGAGCCCCCTCCGCCGGTGACCATGACAACCTTACCATTAATGAATTCAAATACTTCCGTAAGATCCGTACGAACTGGATCCCGTCCAAGAAGATCCTCCACAGAAACATCTTTCAGATTGCTGACTGTGAGTTCTCCTGTTACCAGCTGATACATGCCCGGAAGCTGTTTTAATTCACAGCCACTTTCATTGCAGATATTGATGATGTCCCTTTTCTGCTCCATACTGGCACTTGGAATCGCAATATAAATACGGTCAATATTATATTTCTCTACTGATGCCAGAATATCATCTCTTCCGCCCACAACAGGAATCCCGTCAATGTAACGATGCCATTTGTTCGGATTATCATCAATAATACACTGTACTCTACCCTGTACGTCTTCTGATTTCTGGATATCTCGTAGAATCATCTGGCCTGCAGAACCAGCTCCGATCAGCATAATCCGATGCGAATCAATATCTTTTTTCCCGTACTCACCGCGCGCCCGTAGCAATAATACAAATCGATACGAAAACCGAATTCCAAGAATCAGGATAAACTGAACACCAGCTCCAATAATATAATAGGATATCGGCATTCTGCGAAACAGCATCGTAATAGCAACAATATGAAATACCGCGGTAATTACTGATGCTTCAATAACTCTATACAATTCAGTATAACTTGCGAATCGCCAAATACTCTGATACAGCTTTAGAAGGAAAAACACCGCTATACAAAACAGAGCATAAATAGGAGCGAACTCTTTCCATGCATCAATATATGCCGTCCCAATCTTCGAATACTGGCAGTCAAAACGCACCCAAAGTGCAAAAATATAGGATAAACTTACTGCAACTATATCATATGCCATTAAAATCAAAACAATTTTATGCCAATGTTCCAGTTTAAAGCGATTTTCTCTTTGCTGATTATTGCTCTGCATTTCCGTGTTATTCACGACGTTCCAACGCTCCTATTAACATTATTGGTCGGTATGCTCTTATTACTCGCGCCCGAATAGCTTCCCTATTACTCGAATCGGTGCCGTAATCTTCCAGCAGGTACTATTCTGATAATCAGACTCGACTCTTTGAACCTGCTCTTCCAGTCTGACAATCTCTCTGTCACGCCAACTGAGTTCTTCCGGAATCCCGTATACAGGTTTATCGTATCGACTGATTCCCTTATCCACCCGTTTGTCAAAACTGTATTCATCCGTATACCGTTTCAGAGAATAGGGATCGGTTGCATAACTTTGGAAGGCATCCTCCATCTTTTGGTACTCTGCTACTTTTTTCTGCGGAATTCCTTCCTCAGAAAAGAGTTCTGCCGCAACCTTCTCCGCTCTCTCCGGATTATGCAGCCGGTAATTCTCGACCGTTCTCCATATCACATATCCCAGAGAAATATCGAATGGAAACGTCCATTCATAATCCAGCAGACTATTATTATTCTCCATCACATTGTCCAGGTTAAAGTCAATATTCGCAGGTGCAGGGATAATGTAATCATCCGCTATATTGGCATCCCCAAAAACCTGCCGATAGCTGTTACTGCCTTCAAAAGCTTTTTTGATGGACAGTTGTTTTACATGAGAGAAGAACTCCCGGAATACCTGTTTTGCTTCTTTCTCGTATCCCCTCTCAAGCAGGTCATCGACCTTATCCTGCAGAGTCTTCCCCTCCAGGTATTCAAACACCAGGTGATTGCCCTGCTGTTCACACCGATTAAGCGCTATCCCTGCTCTTTGATAACTTTCTTTCTGTCTGCCATAGAACTCCCCTATTCTTTCGAGGTGTTCCTGCGCTATATAAGAGGATGCCTCTTTTACCACGAAGCGAACTCCATCTTCTTCATAGATGCTTGTGATAATATCCACTTCCGGTTTTCGGTAATCCTGGTACTTAATATATAAGAGCTTTGCCATGTTCAACCTCTCAGCGTTTCGTTATTTCAATCAGAAAAGAATTCGCAAATTCCTGATAAAGCCCTTCTTTCAGCAGCTGACGATATACCTTCTGTTCATCAAAGCTTGTCAGCCGGGGGGCACTGACCGACTGATTCCGATTCAGGTCCCCTGCATCCGGCAGATATTCATCCGTATAAATTGCACGTGGGAGCTTATAATCCGGGTATGGGTACATAAACCGAAACTCCTGCATACCCTCCAGGCTCTGCAGCATCTCTGTCAGTTCCTTTTTTGAAAAGGTCTGCGGACCGCCTGTGTGCGGATAGCCTTCCACGCCTACAAAGTATTCACAGAGGTGGTCCTCCTGGTGTCCGGCAAAGTACTTAAGTCCCAGCTTATTCTCGATGGCAATATATAATTTGCCGCCTGCTTTAAGCTTTCCCATCGCCTCGCGCAGCAGTTCCCGGAACGGATCCTCCGCGTCAAGATAGAGTCTTGCATACTCCAGAACACCTATCAGGGTGACTGCATCATAATCGCAGGGCAGCTGCGGTTCGATGGTCTGATAGTTGCCTACAAATACCCGGATATTATCATGGTTTTTATTCCTGTTAGCGTTGACCAGGCTTCGCTTTTTGGACAGTTCCACGCAATGCACCATGCCAAACCGATCTGCCAGGGCCCCTGTGACCGCACCGCATCCGGCTCCGATTTCCAGTACCTTACTGTGTTCCTGTTTTTCAACCCATCTGATGATATTTCCGCGGACTTCCGACAGATGATACAGCAAAGGCCAGGAGCTGCGTTCAAAAATCAGTTTGGGGAATTCGTTCTCTTCGTATTTCTGAACAACGTCCAGCAGTTCATCTTCTGTTCCGTCACTGTATTCATCGCTTCCACTGTAATAGGTATAATCCAGTTCTACCATTGATTCTACTCCATGCACTCCTGTATGCCTTCCAGCACCGGAATCTCCCATTCATGCGGGAGAAATACCACACCATTCTGCCGACGTCCCTGAAACACTTCAAATGCTGCGAATCCCGTGCAGTAATCCACCATATCTCCGATACGCCTGACAATACTGATATCAATAGAATACTGTCCTTTAAGCAGATGGCATGACGGGAATGTCACATACATTGTCCCATCTTCCGTCAGTTCTATATGGGGTATTCCTTCTGCGTTCATGCTCGTTCCGTAGCACTGTATCCCATCATTTCGGATAATGGCAAGTCCGAAATGCACGTCGTCGACTTTTTCAAAAACCTTATATTCGATTCGGAATACAATATCTTCTCCATATTCAAAGATATGCTGGGGCTCTCTTTTCGCATTCAGCGGCTCTGCCCGCAGGATACGCACCTCACCGGTTCCAGGGCGATTGAAGAAAGCACTTGGATTAACTTTCCCTTTTTCTTCCTTTTCTGCATCACCGATGCTCCCGCCTCTTCTTCGGTTTCCCATGAATTTCATATATTCTTCATGAACTTCTCTTGGGGCACCATCCATCTCAACCAGGCCATCGCGGATCCAGATGCTGCGATCGCAGACACTCTCAATCTGCGCCATAGAATGGGATACCAGCACAATTGTGGTTCCCTGCTGCTTTATTTCCATCAGCTTATTGAAGCATTTGGTCTGGAAGTTGATGTCTCCTACCGCCAGGATCTCATCTACCAAGAGAATATCCGCATTGACATTGATGGCAACCGCAAACGCCAGTCGCATATACATACCGGATGAATAGGTGCGCACAGGGTTATTGATATAATCCCCGAGTTCCGCAAACTCTACGATGTCATCCAGCTTTTCGTCAATTTCTTTTTTCGTCAGGCCAAAGATAGAAGCGTTAATATAGATATTCTCAATACCGCTCATATCCGGATGAAATCCGGCTCCCAACTCCAACAGACTGGATACCCGGCCCTTGATCTCCACGGTGCCGGAATCCGGATACATGATCCGGGTCAGCAGCTTCAGAGTTGTACTCTTGCCGCATCCGTTTTCACCTATGAGGCCGACCGATTCCCCGCGCCTGATTTTAAAGCTGACTCCCCGCAGAACCCATTTTTCCTCATAGGCATTCCGGGAAGGTGCGGTAATTCGCTCCTTAATAGTCTTCCCTTTGTCCTTATATACCTTGAACTTCTTGGTGGCATTCTCCACCTGAATGACGTAATCCTGCTCCATTATCAGCCCTTCAATTACAGTTCTTCCACAAATCTTCGCTGCAGCTTCTCGAATACCAGCACGCCTATTATCATAAAGAATACGGCGAACCCCGCGGACTCCAGTAAAATCAGCAGATTCGGCATCGTCTTATAATACAGAATACTGCGATACGCTTCGATAATCGGCGTCATCGGATTCAGCCGGTACAATGTCAGATAACGTTCCGGCACCATCTCTATGGAATACATCACCGGAGTCAGGAACTGCCACGCCAGCGTCAGGATACTGAGCATGTATTCGATATCTCTCAGATATACCGTAATGGACGATACCAGAAATACCATACCCAATGTCAGGAAATACTCTATGATCATCACTACCGGAAGGAACCAGATTACCCTGAGGTTAATCCCGAATCTGGAAATCAAAAGTACGGCAAACACGACCACAAAGCTCAGCAGCATGTTGACAAAACCACTGGTCACATTCACAATCGGCAGAATCTCCCGTGGGAAGTATATCTTCTTCACCATGTCCGCCTGATGAACGATGCATCCGGCCCCTGTGTTCAGCGCCGTACTGAAAAACATCCATGGCACCAGCGCAACAAAGAGAAAGAGATAAAACTTCTCGATATTATTGCGCATTACGATAGAAAACACAAAGGTGTATACTACCAGCTGCAGGAGGGGATTCAGGTAGGACCAGAAGAACCCGAGCATAGAATTCTTATACCGTCCCTTTAAATCCCTCTGAACGAGGCTTACTATCATCTCCCGATATTTATAGATTTCCTCCAGCTTCGTCATCCGTATCCTCGTCCTTCCAAATCTTCAGGTTATTCTTTATATGCCCGCTGCAAGCTGTTTTTCCAGCCCCGGCCACAGTTCTTCCGAACAGGCCAGGCAGCGGCCAAGCTCATTCGCTGCCCTCTTAACGATGCATCCGGTCAGTTCATCCAGCAGATCCCGGCTGCTGTATCCCGCAGCTTCCATAAAATGCCGGAATGACCCGTTCACATATTCCCGCAGTTCCTGCAGCAGCGGATTCTTCCAGGAATACGTATCCTCTCCCGCAAGTTCTTCATTGCAATGAATGTATAGAGTTCTGAGTATTCCATCCGGATTCAGCGAGAGCCTTTCCAGATCTCCTGTTTTATTCCCATGACGGTAGTGCGCATTCAGCAGAAGTACTCCAAATCGGTCCAACAGCATATCTGCCGGAAGATACCGATTTTCCGGTTTCTGCAGATTCTCAATTGCCGTCTCCAGACATTCCAGTGTATCCGAAACCATATACATCATCTGTTTTCGGCTATATCCAGTTTCCGGTTCTCCAAAATGCTTCCGGAAATGCCCGATTTCCACATAATTCCGCTTCAAATAATAATCTGCATCCCGGTCATGATAGTGAATCGTCTGTACAGAACCTAAACGCGCCACCTTAAAGCCTGCCTGAAGCAGCCGCATCCCCAGATTCAGGTCTTCTGCGTAATCATTCTCATATCGAAACTGCCGGAATACTTCGCTCCGCACAGCACAGGTGATATCTGTCAGAGATGCCTTTCTGCGGAATTCCGTATCGTCATCGAAGTCGTCATATCCCTCTGTCTGGTCTCCATGCAAGGTCCCTATATAACCGGCATACTCATGGGAACCAATACGAAAGAAGGTATCCGCATAAGGCGGTGCAATCTCCTCACAGGACACGGCTGCACAATCACCTTTCAACGGAGCAAGCAATCTTGCAAGCCAATACACAGATGTCGGAACCGCATCCTGGGTCATAAAGACAACAATATCTGCTTTTGACTGTTCAAATCCAAGGTTTCTTGCATAAGAATGTGTGAATTCTTCCTGCTCGATTCTTATGACTTTTACCCGGTCTTTCCCGGTTTCTTCCGCATATTCCGGAGTCCGGTCAGTACTTCCGGAATCCACAAGAATGATTCCCGGTTTCGGAACACCCCTCTGCGCCAGAATGCTCCGCAGGGACTGCCGGAACTTCTTTCCGCCATTTAAGGTGGGGATGATAATATCTACGGATGATATCTTCTCATCCTCCTGCATCTTGAGGAAGATTTCTTCCTCTTCCACAGTTTTATCGAAAGCTGTAAAGCTTGTTGCAGCAGCAGATGCTGCATCTTTAAAGGCTGCCCCGGGAAGTACAACCACCGGGATCACCGTCTGCAGGTCCTTCAAATATCCTTTATGTCCCCGGAGGACGATGAAAGGAAGATATCCCTTCTGCTGCAGATGTTCTGCCCGGATCAGAAGTTCAAAAAACTCCCTTCCGGATGCCTGAAGACAAATCTTCTGCCCCGTCAGCTTATCATACTGCATCAGTTGGTTTTTAAAGTAGACTGTTCCACCGGACTGTTCGGCATACCGGCAAAGCTCTGCACAGGAGATATGTTCTGTCAGTACTCCCGCCTTTTTGTCCGGACACATCGTTCTGGCCGCAAGATAAGCCTGTTTCACGATTCTGGACTGTTCGATGTTCAAGCGTACCAGTTCTTCCAGAATCTCATTTTCTCTGGAGGATTCTGCAAAACGAACCGCCAGTTCTTTCTCCTGAACCGTAGAAAATACCTTTATGTCAAAACGGAGTTCTGCCTCATTCAGCTGTTCTTCCGAATTCGCTGAGACGATATAATAATATGCATCAGCATTCTCAACGATTTCATATTGTCCCATCCATCGAATGCCATGCCTGCGGACCTGTACATCTCTGTCACAATGAATAGAAACATCGGAAAGAAGTGCTCCGACCGTATCACAGAACGTAAGCCGCAGGCGCGACACCTTCCGGTGTAATACAATCCCGCATTTCACTTCTGACGAAGTATATTCCACCGGATATACATTCCCATATTCATCAGAGAGAACAATCTGCATCTCAAACCTCACTGATCAGTGTTTCTTTACTACCTTTTTTACCAGTTCCCGCCTCCGGCTTCCATACGGCAGTACCGCATTAGCCACTTTCCGGATTCCAGGCGTATTCTCCAGACTTCGCCTGCCTGCATACTCCTCTTCTTCCTTGCGAAGCACTCTGGAATAGCTTCGCAGAAGAACCGGATAGAACGGAGACAGTGCAGCATACTTCCAGAAGTAGTCTGCGAAGTCACAGTCCACTGCATCCCACGGTTTCTGATAACCCGCAAAATGAATGATCCACGGAGCCTTTCTTGCCTGATTATATTCTTCATATAAACTGCGCGGTGCCATCTTAAGGATGTCCATGCGGCAGCGTCCATCCGGCTCCCGCCAGTCCATCAGCGTATTCCATCGCTGCGGCAGATAATGGACCTTGCCTCTGCAGGCACGGTTCAGCACATCCTGATCGTGGCAGCGCCATCTGGTTGACAGGGCAAGCTTAATCAGTTCCTGTGACGTCGTCAGTTCCCGAAGTTTATCCAGATTGATAATGAGAACCCCTGCCTGGAAGTAATCATAGGGCAGCTTCAGCCCTACTTTCTTTGCAGCGTATGCATCCCAGTGGTTCTGCTTCAGGTTGACCTGACCGGCGACATCAATATCCTTCACTGCGCCGATAATTGCATCTCCCAGAGATTCGTCGTAAAGGTCTGCCACATCGCGGTCTGCCACCATATCACAGTCCAGATACAGTATCTTATGGTAGTCCGGCATCAGCTGCGGAATAATCAGCCGATAATAGGTTTCAACTGAGAGATGCTGGTCTACAAACAGCTTGCCCGCATCGAAGTATCTGTCCACTTTGACAAAACGGATGGATACATTACTTCTTCCCCTGGCTGCTGTATGAATCATCTCCTGATTCCGTTCCCGGATATCATTGTAAAGAATGATAATGTCGTAAAATCTCTCCATTGATGCATTGTGTACAATAGAGCGTATCATCACATCCAGATACGGGGCAAACTTATCATTCGCAGAAAGCACCACCGGCACAGCTTCCGGTCTGAGTGTGTGAATCACATCCCCCGGCTCGGTATCATGGAACAGGGTCTTTGGAAGCTCGGTTACCCGCAGTCCCTTCTGTTTCTTCAGCCACAGATAATAGATTGCGCACAGACGCTCCGCGAGATATCCGAATACTCTGTATTCTTCAACACTATACCAGGTTGTATCCAGCCGCCGTTCCACCTCTTCCAGAATGTCAAACAGCCAGGAACAATACTCATGGAAGATTTCTTTCTTCATGATGAACATGTTGCATTCATGAGCTACATGAGATCCCATGTATTCTTCCGCCACATCACGATATGCCGGATACTTCTCATAAAGTACTTTCAGCGTCTCATCCAAGTCTTCCCGGTGCTGAAAAGCTGCTCTTCCATATTCATGATAGACATCCATTCGGACGCCGTCTGTTGAAAGTCTCGGGTAGGTTCGTCCTTTTACGCCAATCACATCATACTGAGTGATTAGCTTCTCCATGTCCTCCGGGTTCAGCTTCAGCTCTTTGATGACGTCCTCTGTAATCCGGTCATATGCCGCATTGCCCCATCCATCGTCTCTGTTCAGATTCGAATCAAAAGAGAAGTATCTCCGATAGTGGAAAAAGCCATAATAATCGGCTTCAGCGTTCTTCCAGGCCCAGTACTGTGCAGTTAGTTCGCAGTAACTTTTATTCTTGAAAGAGATGTTCTCGCCCTCATCGTCATGCAGCATGTTCTCCAGCCGCTTATCAGCAAGGGCTGCGCCGACCTGGATTGGATAAAGATACGGATTCTCCGGTACATAAGATGGTTTATGGCATGCTACAAATATCTTGATATCCGGATGATTGTCAGTTTTATCAGTCATATCACGAAATCTCCACAATGCCCAGGATCTTCTTGTCCTGTCTCTTCAGCATATCCACAGCCTTTGCAAACGATGTTCCCTTCGACGTATTCAGGTTCTCGGCAATAACGACTGCATCTGTCTCCTTCAATTTCCGGATCACCTCCGGATTGCTCAGCATATCTCCGCCAAGCACGAACTTCTCTTCACTCAAATCACCGGACTGCAGAAGCCTCTTATAAACATCCTTCAGCTGTTCTTCCGCCATACTGCCTACCAGCATTGTACTCTTGCCCGATTCTGCAGCATTGGCAATATTGGCCGCCGCAATAGCATATGCCGTATTTTCATTACAGCAGCTAGCATCGATTCCTTCCATCTGCTCAATCCGACGATCGATACCGTTTTTCTTCTCATGATGATAGCGCCCCAAAACAGGAATACCATACAGCCGCTTCAAGTCCCTCTCATTCGGAATACGATCACCCATGATAAAGTTCATACATATCCAACCGCAGGTAAGGAACACGCCCAACACTCCGCCGAGAACCGCGTACTTAATCGCATTCTTCATAACACTTCCGCGACTGGGCACAGAGCCGGTGGGAGCAGTTAGGGCTTTAAGTTCATTTCTTCGCTTAACCGCCGCATCCTGCAGCCGGGAACTAGTTTCGTTATACTTCTGAACCTTGTCAATCAGAGCGGTATCTACGCCGTAATACGTTGAATGCGTCACCTCTGTAATTTCGTGCTCTCCGATGGTCCTTCTTACTTTTTCACGGCTGTCCTCAATATTCTTCTGGATCTCCCTAATCAACAGGGACGGTATATGTTCGTCCGCTCCCACAACAATAATTGTGAGCATTCCATTGCCATTATCTCTATTAATAGATACCAACTCTTGAAGAAAGCCTGCATCCACCGGCTCAGCCAGCTGACTTGCTACCCGCTCATAAACCGAATCCGAGTCCGCAGCTTGTGAATAAGCAAGCAGTATACTGGTCATGGAATTCAAATTCTGATAATCCATGCCCGGTAGGATCTTATAATCCGTTGACACATAATAGGACAATACCTCCTGATATTCATTATATGGATCGATACTCATATAAAGCGATTTGCTCAGGTACTGGTTCTGAACATCGATCTCCTGATTGATATTGCTGAGCTGGGTTTCATACAAACCTTTCAATGCATCGTATTCCCGCTGCTCTTTTTCGACCTTTTCTGTCTGCTCCGCCATATAATCTGCATCATTAAGCTGTGCAAACCCTGCAGCCGCCTTCCCGCCTCCAAGAATCAAGGCACAAAGAACTGCCAATCCTATTACAAATCTCCAGCGTTTCAGAATCTTGAAAAAGAGTTCAATCAAATCAATTTCTTTTACATTCGGATCGTTATTCATCGTCATCTCCTATTGATTATTCAATGATATCGCTGCGAGGGATTGCTATCGATACAACAAACTTCTCAGGAATACTCTCCTTCGGCTGCCAGCCGGACAGAGTCTGCTCAGTTTCCGCATATTGATTTTTAGTTTGAAGTTTGTGGGCTTCAGCGTGAATTCCCGGATGGAATTATTGGCTGTCTTGTTTTTCCCAACCTTTGTCTCTTCGCTGCCATTCTCCAGGTCTGTGTTGTAGAACCGGAGATAGGGGACTTCGGCACATCTTGCGCCATGCTCCAGCTGATAGGTATAGAAGATGCCAAAGAGACGTTCTGCCACAAATCCCATGATGCGTGGAGTTTCGGCGGCTTCATCTTCCATCTCAGCACACTCTTCTTCGTAGGCATCCAGGATATTGAAGAGCCAGCGCATGTATTCCTGGAATTTTTCCCGTTTCATCACATACATGTTCATGTAGTAGATGTCTTTGGAGGCCAGATATCTCTTTGCCGCACTGGCGTATGCGGGATAGAGGCGGTTCATGATCTTCAGCACATCGTCCAGGATCTCTTTCGGATGGAACTGGGTGTACTGGCGGTACACACTGGTATTGATACGCTCTCTGAGAACCGTGATGATATCGTAGTCCGGGATGATTTCCCGCATCCGCTCTTCGGTATGCCCGTACTTTGAAAGGTCCTCCCGGATATCGTCCAGTTCCACGAAGGGACATCGGTAAGCAGACCCCCGCTTGGTGCCGTCCTGGTTTACCGGAAAGATTTCCTTGTAGGAAAGATATCTCCGATAATGATAGAAGCCATAGTAATCGGCATCCTCACTCTTCCATACCCAATACTGAGGAGTGAGTTCGCAGTAGGTGTGGTTTTTTTCGGAGATGTTGTCACCTGCATCATCCCTGAGGATTCCGCGCATGTCTTTAAATGGCGTATCGTCATCGATGAAGACCGCACCGGCCATCACCGGCACCAGGAGCGGATTCTCCGGCACGAAGGACGGTTTGTGGCAGGCCACATATATTCGGATATTCGGTTGTATTTCTTTCATTTCCATGTGTTCTGTCATTCCATCCTTTGTTTCAAATTACTGGTTTTGTTTTGCATGATTCAGCCAATAATGGTAGATACGACGCATCTTCTCTGCCACCGGTTCTTCGGCGTATGCTTCTGCCTTTTTACGATTATATGCACCCATATATTCCCGGGCTTCCTCATCATCCGCCAGGTCCTCGATGGCCAGGCAAAAAGCGCCGGCATCCTCTGCCGGCAGGCGGAAGCCGCCCTTGCCCTCATCGATGAGTTCATTGTTGCCCCGGATATCGGAGCAGACCACCGGAAGTCCGATAGCCATGGCCTCAAGAAGGGCAACAGGAAGTCCTTCCTGCAGAGAAGGGAAGGCGCAGATATCGCAAGCCTTATAGATATCGAAGAGATCCGTGCGGTAGCCCGCGAAGATGACCTTCTTCTCGATACCCAAGTCTTTCGCCTTCTGTTTCAGTTCCTGCTCCAGTTCGCCGTGCCCGCAGATAACGTACACGATGTTGTCACGGTCACCGGTTCCGGCAATAGCCTGCAGCATAGTCACATGGTTCTTGCGGGGGATAAGCTCTCCCGCAGAAACAACAGCGATGGCATCTTCAGGGATGCCAAGTTCTCTGCGTTTTGCAGCATACTCTGCCTTTGTAAGGCCCTTGCCGCGGATTTTATCTGTATTAATTCCCACTCCGGGGATATAACTGACTTTCCCGCAGTGGAAATGCTTCTTTGCAAACCGATAGTCTTCTTTATTAATGCAGACCTGCTGATCGGTCATAAAGGACAGGATCCATTCCATCAGGCCGTAAATCAGCCACATATGGAGTGGTGCGCCCTTGTAAAAATGGAAGCCATGGGCAGTATAAATCACCGGCGATATCTCCGTTGATTTTGCTGCTACCCGCGTGAGCGCTGCGCTCATGGGGTTATGGCAGTGAACCAGAGCAAAGTTATGTTCTCGCATCAGCTTTGCCAGCTGCCGGTAGGCTTTAATATTTGCCGGGATGTTCCAGGGGCTCCGCACGAAGTCTATCTGGTGCCGGATGATGCCGGTCCCGTCGAGCCGGCTGTTGTCTGTCCCGTAGGAGGGGGTGCTGTAGTTGGTCGCGTAATGAACCTCATAGCCCATCTCCTGCAGGGAACGGACATTGTTCATCTCGAACTGGGGGATAAAGCCGCTGACATGAGAAACGAGGAGAACTTCCCCCTTTTTCTCCGGAAGAGGTGCCTTTTCCTCTTCTTTTGTCCCCTTTTCTTCTTTTGCGCCTGCAGAAACCGACGCTATGATTCTACTGCTTCTGCTTCCGGCGGCTCTTCCCGTAGCTGCTGGGGACTTCCTTTGCCACTTTTTCTTCAATCGTCTCATGCTTTACACCTTCGGTGGCTTCTTTCATGAACATGACCTTGGGCGTCATCATGATGAGCCTGAGATCCAGAAATATCGAATAATTACGGATATAGGTCAGATCCAGCTTCAGCTTATCGTAGAAGGTAGTATTGTACTTGCCGTAAACCTGGGCAAGGCCAGTGAGGCCTGCCTTGACCTTCAGGCGGTAAGCGAACTCCGGAATCTTTTCTTCGATGTCTGCCGCAATCTCCGGCCGTTCCGGACGAGGTCCGACCAGGGACATTTCCCCTTTTAAGATATTGATGAGCTGCGGAAGCTCATCCAGGCGGGTAGCCCTAAGAATCCGGCCAACCGGAAGGATCCGCGGGTCATTCTCCTCTGAGAGCATCGCCCCGGTATACTTTTCCGCATCCTGTATCATGGTGCGAAACTTCAGGATATCAAATACTTCTCCGCCTCTTGTCAGGCGCTTCTGGGTATAGAACACCGGGCCGCGGTCCGTCGCCTTGATGCTGATTGCTGCCAGCAGGAAAATGGGCGAGGACAGGATAAGTCCAATGATGGAGAATACCAGATCCATGCACCGCTTCATCCACTCCTGCTCAATCTGCAGACCCACATTGCGGGACAGCAGAAGGGGAGAATCAAAGAGGTTGAACTCTTCGGAGCTTCTCGTGAGAATATCCGAAAGCTTCGGCACGCTGTAAGTACGCACTCCCCTGGCGAAACAATACTTGATGATAAGATTTCGCTCATGAGAAGGGATATCTCCCACGATGATGGCATCGTATAGGGATACCTGGGTTTCCATGTCCTCGATAAACTCCGGGTAGTACATGGTCTTTGCGATGACATACTTATCTTCCCGGATGCTCATCTTCTCCATCAGGTTGAAATCATTTCGTTCACCATATGCGAGAAGAAGTCTTCTCGGCGGAAAGATGGCGCTGTATACCTTTGACAGCAGGTAGGTCATGATAGACGCTGTAATCAGCGCCAGCACAAAGTTTGTGATGATCGGCAACGGTGTTGTGAACTTCTTATCCTGCACCGTGATCTGGAAGTAAGTAATAAAGTTTGCAAAGAACAGGGCCAGCGTCTGGGAATAGATCAGATTCCCCACACGCAGCACGCCGATGCGGTAGCCGCCGTATATCATTAAGAAGAAGGACAGCAGGACAGTATAGATAAATACCATCATCCAGATGCCTCTCCTCCAGAAAGGCTGCCATATGATCTCATTCAGCCAATTGGTGAAGATGTATCCGTATATTCCACTGAGCGCCAGCGTGAGAAGCAGCCCGAAAAACAGCTTGATCAGCCGGCGGTATTTGTCAAAGTTGTTCATATTGACTCCATTATTCCGCCGGTATAAGTACGGCGGCAGTGGCTCTTTTGCCTGTATTTCCGGTAAAAGGCACGCATAGTAAGCCCGCGACGCGAGCTTTCACCATAGTATAGCATTCGGGGCTTTATTTTACAATGTTTAAGGGCTAACAGAAGATTTTGGAATCTATTGAGATTCTATTAAGATTCCTATTCGATTCTGTGGATAGTGCCGCTTTACCGGCTCCATCAACGGAACCTCAGAAACTCCCTGAACCGCATCATCGGTATGCTTATCCCTGCCTTAAAACTAACCAGGAGCCCGTCATCCTGTACCGTACTATGGTCAAGATACCGGATGATTACCGCATCATCAAACCGGACCATCTCACCATTCTTGTCCAGGATACCTTCCGGCAGGATGTGCTGTGTGAGTCGGTAAAATTCTTCAACATCACTGCAGGAACCGTCTTCCGGCGCTTTTATAGCTACAGTTCTGCCCATACTATGCTTTCGCATGCTGTCGATGAGCTGCAGCAAAGTCCGGATCTGCACGCCGCACCTTACGGCCTCCGCCCGCTCTAATAACAGTTTTTCCCGGGTTTCTTCTTCTTTTTGTACCATCTCCTCCAGAAACCGGCGTTCGGAACGGTTGACCTCTGGCTCCTGTCCTTTCTCCTGTTCTTCCTGCTGTTCTTTCAACTGCTTTATCCTCTCTTCCAGCGTTTTCACCGTTTCATCCGAACGCGTAAGCAGCGAATCAATACGTCGTATTTCCCCGCTTTCCAGCTCTCCCAGCTTCCGCAAAAGCTCGTCCCGGCGCTCTGGCAGTACATTTATGGCGTCGAGAATGGCCTTTCTTATCTCTTCTTCCTGCACAAATCTGCAGCCGCAGGGACTGGGATGGTTCTTCCCCGGAGTTTTCTTGGTATAGCTGCGATTCTGGCAGCGCCACTCGGTTTCTGTCATGCTCTTCAGATTGCCATCCTCGCCTGCTTTCACCAATGCGTATTCATCAAGCCGTATCGGCTTCACATACTTTTTCAGAGTCTTTCCGCACCGTCCGCAGATAATCCTTCCCGTCAGAGCTTCTTCCGAACCGAAACGAAGCTTCGCCGCTTTCTCTTTCAGCGTCCCTCTGCGTTTCAGTTCCCCCTGAACCTGCCGATAGATTTCTTTCGGCACGATGGGGGCATGATGATTCTCCACGAAGTATTGGGGAAGTTCTCCCCGGTTCTTGGAGATCTTATGGCTCAGGAAGTCTTCCGTGTAGTACTTCTGCAGAAGCATATCTCCGGCATACTTTTCGTTCTCCAGGATGTTGGTGATGGTAGAGGCATGCCACTTCTTTGCTCCTGCCTTGGTGCGGATACTATCCTGTTCCAGGTGCTTCCCAATCATGGCCGGGCTGTATCCTTCCAGGAATTCCCGGTAGATACGCCGTACCAAATCTGCCTCCTCTGGAATAATCGTAAGGTCGCCCGTTTTCACCCCTGGGCCGAACCCCAAAAACCGGGTGGTATTGACCCATCCCCGGCCCTGCTGCATCTGGTACTGAATGCCCATTCGCACGTTCTGGGAGATGCTCTGGCTCTCCTGCTGGGCGATGGAAGACATGATGGTGATGAGGAGTTCCCCCTTGGCATCCAGGGTGTTGATGTTCTCCTTCTCGAAAAGGACAGCAATACCCAGAGCTTTGAGTTTCCGGATATAGTTCAGAGAGTCCAGGGTATTCCTGGCCCAGCGGCTGATGGACTTAGTGATGATAAAGTCGATCTGCCCCGCCTCGCAGGCCTCAATCATCTTCAGGAACTCCGGCCTCTTCTCCGCCCGGGTCCCGGATATCCCTTCATCCGCATAGATGCCGGCCAGCTCCCAGTCGGAATTCTTTTCTATATACTCCGTATAATGGCGGCACTGGGCCTCATAGCTGGTCTCCTGCTCTTCGGAATCCGTGGACACACGGCAATAAGCCGCAACCCGGAGTCTGCGGCTTTCTTCCCTGTCTGTATTATTCTGTACAATCGGTTTCTTTGCCTCTATTACATGAACTGCCATCTCTCACCGTATTTCTCAGTTTGTTTATGTATCCCTAGACGTCACTGTGATTTTCCACGGACACGGATGCATCGGTAAAGCAATGCGGCTGACTCGGCCGGATCTTCCGGCAATGCTTTTACTCCTCTGCGGTCCAATAAAAACTCCGTCTCCACAGGCACGGGATGCTGCCGAAGTTTCTTCTTTTTTACTCCGACGGTATTTGTACTGCGCCTTCCCGCTTCTCTCGCCGCATTCTCCCACATTTCCCTTGAAATCAGCTGTGGATACCGCTCATCGCCCAGATAAATCGTCCGGTCGAAGACACTTCGAAGCCATCCTATGGAACGAGCCACACCGGCCAACGCAAGGCAATTCTTCAGAGAGTACCCCTGAACATAGTATTCATAAAGCTTTTGGAGCTTCCGGACCTCTTCCGGTTTCGGCAGCATCTGTCCGTCAACCATTTGATATCCGTATGGGATACGCGTTCGTTTCATAGATTTCTTCATATCTGTTCCGGTCTTCTCAGCGATTCTGTGAATTCCAAACCACAGGTGAATCGAAATATCACACTGATACCTGTATCTACTCTTGCTTCCGAAATATATGTTCCAAAGGCTTCCATGGCCGAAGAAGAATCCGCTTCCCGAGCCTTCCATGACTTCATGAACTGCCGCAGTCTGTCCGCTCTCTCGTATCTTTTTTCCGCATCCGGACTGTCAGCCATCTCCCGAAGCCTTTTCATATATATATCAAGGATTCGATAGTCCGCAGGAAGGCGCTGACTGTATGCAAGTTTATTGAGACAGGTAAGAAAAGCATTACAAATGCTCTCTTCCATCTCTCCCCTCATCCTGCAGGCGGTCTTCTGCCTGGTCCTTCCATCGCAGCGAAAGGTCGGATAACTTCCGCCGGTCTGCCGGTACATCGGACTGCCGCAGTGTGCGCAGAATAATCTGCCAGATATACCTGAGCGGATTCCGGCATTCTTCTCCCAATGGTTAATCCTCCTTCTCCGGTGTTCCATCACTGCCGCGGCTTTTTCAAAGGTCTCTCTGCTGATAATCGCCTCATGATGACCCCGGTGATAAAAACGATCCAGCTCGCCGCGGTTCTGGTGAACACGGAAGGCTTCATCTGTATATGTCTTCTGGTACAGCATATCCCCGATATATACCGGATTGCGCAGGATCATCCGAATGGTACCGGCATTCCACTCCTGCCCCCGGGGACTGGAAATCCCCTCCTGATTCAGAAGCCAGGCCGTGGTATCACATCCGCATCCTGACAAAGCCAGGTCAAAGATCCGCCGAATCACTTCTGCCTCAGCCAGCTCGGGTACAAGGCCGTCCTCCCCCCGTCGATACCCGTAGGGTGTTTTAGACGGCAGATATTCTCCTCCTGCAAACCGTTTTCGAATACTCCACTTGATATTCCCGGAGATGTTGTGGCTCTCCTCCTCCGCCAGGCAGGCCATGAGCGACAGCAGAAGTTCCGCTTCCATAGAGTCGGTGCCGATATGTTCCTTCTCGAAGCGCACTGCCACCCCCAGAGCGGACAATTCCCGCACCAGACGGATGCAGTCCGTGGTATTCCTGGCGAATCGGGATATCGACTTTGTGAGGATCAGGTCCACTCGTCCCCTGCGGCAGTCTTCCATCAGCCGCCGGAGTTCGGGACGGTTCTCCGCAATAGTCCCGGAAACACCCTCTTCCAGATAGATGCCTGCGAGCTCCCAGTCCGGGTTTGAGGCGATGTAATCGGTATAGTGAATCCTCTGGGCAGAGATGGAGCTCCGCTGACTCTCCAGCAGCGTAGAAACGCGGCAGTATGCCGCTACACGCAGCTTATTCTTCTTACTGGTTTCGGATTTATCATTTTCCATACATACAACGGATCTCATCTTCATGTTCTGAACCTTTTTCTTCCACTACCTGTCTGATTTGATTTTCTGATAGCTATTATTATTTTCAGTCTATTATGAATTTTATTATCATTTCATCTAATCATTCAAACTTCTATCACATATTTTTAGCGACAACATAGATTGTTTTCTATTTGCCATTTTCGCAGACTTTGTCACAGTAGTGTATTACAATATCATTATGTATTTCTTGTGTTTCTGTTGCGTTTTGGAGTTGCGTCACATTTTAAGCTTTGATCACTATTGTCTTTACTTTATTCTCTGCTATTAGTACTCATATTTATCATGCTTTGATTGTGATATTCTACCGTTTTACGCATATTTTGTGTATACTCTTTCAGCCAATCGCAAAACCTTTGGGCAAGAATTGTATATATTATCGCAATTATCAAAATTGTTGCAGTGCTCTCTGCAGCAGCACTTCTCGCTCTTGGTGCATCCATGACATCCTTCGCCGCTGGTTGGGAGAAGGACGAGGCTGGAATCTGGCATTACTATGATTCCGACGATGAGATGGTTACCGGCGAGTGGAAGAAAGACGGCGGAAAGTGGTTCTATCTTGATGATGACGGCGATATGCTCACCGATCACTGGGTAGACGACGAGTACTATGTTGGTTCCGACGGTGCTATGTATGTAAATCAGTGGTTCAAGGGCTTCGGCGACGACGACGAGCAGGACGACCCTGAGGATGACGGTGAGCACTGGTATTACTTCGGTTCCAGAGGTAAGAAGGTTGTCGATCAGAAGAAGAAGATCGGCGGCAAGACCTACTTCTTCAACGAAGATGGTAAGATGCGCTGGGGCTGGTATCAGGACGGCGAAGATGTTTACTATCTTGGTGAAGAGGATGAAGGTTGGAGAGCTGAGTCCCAGTGGCTGTGGCTTGAGAAGTCTGCAGTAGCAGCTGATGACAACGATGATGAGTTCAACACCATCGTTCTTGACTGCTCCGAAGATGACGAGTGCGACGACGAGGGTTGGTACTGGTTCCAGTCTTCCGGTAAGATGTACTATGGCGCAAAGAAGAAGAAGATCAACGGCAACTTCTTCATCTTCAACGATCATGGTCAGATGCTCTATGAGTGGATCAACGGCGGCGAAGTTAAGAGAGGCTCCAATGCTCACCTTGACGGCAACCTGACCACCGAGGGTACCGCTACTATCGGCGAGATGCTCTGGTATCGTGAGAACGGTTCCGATTCTATCGATGGTTCCAGACCGACTGGTTGGTTCCAGATCGATGGTTCTGAGGACGTAGGTACTCAGGATGATACTGACTGGTACTACATCAAGAAGGGCGAAGCTAAGCATGCTTCTACCGATAAGTACTACATCACCGATGATGGTGATCCGGTTTATGTAACTCGTGAGAAGATCGATGGCAAGTACTTCGCATTCAATGAGAAGGGCCAGATGCAGACCGGTCTGCAGTTCATTGATGGCAACACCTACTACTTCAACAGCGATGGTTATCAGCAGACTGGTAAGCAGAGCAACGTTGAGGAAGACGACGATGATACCTACAGCTACTACTTCAGCACCAAGAATGCTGGTAATGGTAAGGGTTACACCGGCGAGAAGGACGGCTATCTGTACTGGATGGGTAAGAGACTTGAGGCTGATGATGACTATAAGATCTACAAGGTCAACGGCTCTTACTATCTTGTAAATACCAAGGGTAAGCTTCAGAAGTCCACTTCCAAGAAGTACAAAATCGATATGCCGGATGGCAGCACTCAGGAAGATATGCAGTTCTCCATCGCTAAGAAGTCCTACAAGATGGCTGAGACTGACTTCGTGAAGGCTAACGCTTGCGTACCGCACATCGAGCTTTGCGATAACTGGATTGTAAACAAGGGCAACACCTTTGCAGTAATTGGCAAGCTGGATGTTGACTTCCTGCAGGAGAAGGATCTTGGTTCTGCAGCTGACGAGGAAGAGGAGGAATAATTCCCAACTCTGAATCTCTGACGCGAGTCAAAGATTAATTCCAGGGCGGTATCCCGAAAGGGATACCGCTCTTTTATTTTACTTTACGGAAAAAACTGCATCAAGCGCACTAACTCTAGCATGAATGCTTTCATCACCAAAATGTCATTTTCAGAATTTTATCCATCATTTATAAGATAATAATATAATTACTACAAATACATTATATCATTATTTAATCACATATAATATACATCAAACCAAACTTGTTGCGGTGCTCTCTGCAGCAGCACTTCTCGCTCTTGGTGCATCCATGACATCCTTCGCCGCTGGTTGGGAGAAGGACGAGGCTGGAATCTGGCATTACTATGATTCCTCCGATGACATGGTAACAGGCGAGTGGAAGAAGGACGGCGGAAAGTGGTTCTATCTTGATGACGATGGCGATATGGCTACCGACAGATGGGTAGACGACGAGTACTATGTTGGTTCCGATGGTGCTATGTATGTAAATCAGTGGTTCAAGGGCTTCGGCGATGACGACGAGCAGGATGACCCTGAGGACGACGGCGAGCACTGGTATTATTTCGGCAGCAGAGGTAAGAAGGTCGTTGATCAGAAGAAGAAGATCGGCGGCAAGACTTACTTCTTCAACGAAGATGGTAAGATGCGCTGGGGCTGGTATCAGAACGGCGACGATGTTTACTATCTGGGCGAAGAGGATGAAGGTTGGAGAGCTGAATCTCAGTGGCTCTGGCTTGAGAAATCCGCTCTCGCTGCTGACGACGACGACACAGAATTCAATACCGAAGTTCTGGGTTGCTCCGAAGATGATAACTGCGATGACGAAGGTTGGTACTGGTTCCAGTCTTCCGGTAAGATGTACTATGGTACCAAGAAGAAGAAGATCAACGGCAACTTCTTCGTATTCAACGACCATGGTCAGATGCTCTATGAGTGGATCAACAACAGCAAGGTTACTCTGGGCTCCAATGCTCAGCTTGATGGCAACCTGACCACCGAGGGTGAGTCTACTATCGGCGAGATGCTTTGGTTCCGTGAGAACGGTTCCGATTCTATCGACGGTTCCAGACCGACTGGTTGGTTCAAGATCGATGGTTCTGAGGACGTAGGCACTTCTGATGATACCGACTGGTACTACATCAAGAAGGGCGAAGCTAAGCATGCTACCAAGGATGACACCATGGGTATCATGGATGGCAAGGACCAGGTATATGTAAAGCGTGAAAAGATTGATGGCAAGTACTTTGCATTCAACGAGAAGGGCCAGATGCAGGATGGTCTGCAGTTCATCGGCGGTGCTATGTACTACTTCAATAGCGATGGCTACATGCAGACTGGTAAGCAGTCCAACATTGAAGAGGATGACGACGATACCTACAGCTACTACTTCACAACCAAGAATGCTGGAAACGGCAAGGGTTATACCGGTGAGAAGGACGGCTATCTGTACTGGATGGGTAAGAGACTTGAGGCTGATGATGATTACAAGTTCTACGTCGTAGATGGCGCTTACTATCTTGTAAACACCAAGGGTAAATGCCAGAAGTCCACTTCCAAGAAGTTCGATGTTGAGACAGAGAATGGCACCGTTGAGGAAGTTCAGATTACCATGACTGGTAAGAAGAGCTACAAGGTTGCTTCTGCTACCAAGTTTGAAGATCTTGAGAAGATTGCTTGCGTACCGCACATCACTCTGTGCGACAGCTGGGTAGTTGAGGATGGCACCTCTGGTTCCAAGGTTGTTCCGGCTCAGGACAAGATCGAGTATCTGACTGTTGATAAGGCTAAGAGCCTTTCCAAGAGTGCTGAGGATGAGAGTGACGAGGAAGAATAATTCCAAGTTAGCTTTTCTGACTTAGGTCAACATGTACTAATAGGGGGCTGTCGCATAATGCGGCAGCCCTTTTCTAAGCGGTAAAAATCCGGCCAAACGGCCAGATTTTCTTATCTATAGCTCGTTTTTCTGTTTGTTCTTTGTTTGAAGTTCCTCCTCGATTGAGTGCTCTCCTTGAGGAGCCGTATTGTTGTTCAGATATTCTTCATTATTGCTTAAACACGTTGAACTGTTCGTTTTTTTGCCACATCCCATGACATATATAAGCAAACTCTGAATCCACGTATGTCAGAGTGGCTAATGCCGGAAACTGATATCCTAAAGTTCTTTCATGTTGCCTTAGGGTACATCGGAATAAAATGTGGTAATATTTGTTGGTTTTTCTCTTGACAAAATCATTACATGTTATTCTGTTTTCTATATCCGGCTGTATTCGCATAAAAAGGCGGTACCCCTTTCGGGATACCGCCCAATGTTGTTTATTGACTTACGTCATGGATTCAGATTAAGAATTATTCCCAACCCTCTTCCTCGCCATCTTCAGCAGTAGCAGATGTGGACTTGCTGCCGTACTTAGCAATAGCATCCTTTGCACCAGTCTCGGTAAGGAACTCGGTGTTAATGTTAGAATCGTTCTCTACCTTTTCAGCATACGGGATAATCTCCGCTGCATTGGTATCCGGATTCTGGAGTACCCAGCTGTCCTTAAGAGCAATGTGGGGAACGCAAGCATTCTTCTTAACGAAAGCAGTCACATCTACCTTGTAGGTCTTCTTACCGGTCCAGTGGAAGCCTTCATACTTCTCTTCGGTCTGGCCATCGTAACGCTCAACATCATACTTCTTGCTGTTGGACTTCTGGCACTTACCCTTGGTATTAACTACATAGTAAGCTCCGTCAACCTTGAAGATCTTATAATCGTCATCAGCTTCGAGTCTCTTACCATTCCAGTACAGGTAACCATCCTTCTCACCTGTATAACCCTTGCCATTGCCGGAGTTCTTGGTTGTGAAGTAGTAGTTGTAGGTGTCGTCATCGCCCTCTTCAACATTGCTCTGTTTGCCGGTCTGCATGTAGCCATCGCTGTTGAAGTAGTACATATTGCCGCCGATGTACTGCAGGCCATCCTGCATCTGGCCCTTCTCGTTGAATGCGAAATACTTACCGTCGATCTTCTCACGTTTTACATAGATGGTGTCCTTGCCATCCATGATGCCCATGGTATCGTTATCGCCGGCGTGCTTAGCTTCGCCCTTCTTGATGTAGTACCAGTCGGTATCAGAATCAGTACCTACGTCCTCAGAACCATCAATCTTGAACCAGCCAGTCGGTCTGGAACCGTCGATGGAATCCGAACCATTTTCTCTGTACCAAAGCATATCAGAGACACTAGCTACGCCAACAGAAGCTTTGATCTTGCCATCCAGACGAGCATTGGAACCAAGCTTTACATTTGCATTGTTGATCCACTCATAGAGCATCTGACCATGGTCATTGAATACGAAGAAGTTGCCGTTGATCTTTTTCTTGTTGCTTCCACGATACATCTTACCGGAAGACTGGAACCAATACCAACCTTCATCATCGCAGTTATCATCTTCATAGCAATCAAAAGTGGTGTTGATTACATTGAAGTCATCATCGTTATCTGCGTCGTGAGCAACGGACGGCTTTTCGAGCCACAGCCACTGATTCTCTGCTCTCCAACCTTCGTCTTCGCTACCAAGGTAATAAACATCACCGTCGGAGGTCTCGTGCCAACCCCAGAACATCTTACCATCTTCATTGAAGAAGTAGGTCTTTCCACCGATCTTCTTCTTCTGCTCGGTACACTTTTTACCTCTGCTGCCGAAATAATACCAGTGCTCTCCTTCATCATCAGGGTCATCCTGCTCTTCGTCATCACCGAAGCCCTTGTACCACTGATTTACCAGCATAGCGCCGTCAGCGCCAACGTAATAATCATCGTCTACCCAAGAATCTGTCAGCATATCGCCGTCATCATCCAGATAGAACCACTTTCCGCCGTCTTTCTTCCACTCACCGGTAACCATGTCATCGTCGGAATCATAGTAATGCCAGATTCCAGCCTCGTCCTTCTCCCAACCAGCGGCGAAGGATGTCATGGATGCGCCAAGAGCGAGAAGCGCTGCAGCAGAGAGCACTGCTACAAGTTTTGTCTGCTTTCTCATAATAGATGCACACTCCTTTTCCTTTTTTGAAATGCTTTTTCGAAATTCCCGATCGCATTACAGGTCGATTATACTTCCACCAGTGAAATTAATCAAGAGTTTTTTGGAAAGTCTTGATTAATTCTTATGAAAGTCTTAAGACCAGTTCTCCGATACAGTCCCCATTATAGAGTATCCGATCCAAAAATGCTATAAACATAACCTAAGCAATTTCTTACGAAAGTGTTACATTTTGAGTGCCATTTTCGTAAGAATATTCTGCAATAAACATTGCAATATCTGCGTTATTGCTGGTTACAGATTAGATGATGTGGCTTTCTGCGGCTCTGTTTCAGCGGATTCCGCGGCATTCTCCGGTTCTTCGGTCTCGCCCTGGGGGGCTTCTTTCTGCTCCTCCGTGGCCTCTTTTTCTTCCGTTTCTTCCACTTCAGATTCTTCTACATTGCCGTTTTCTTCATTCTCCAGGTCTTTTGTGACAGTTTCCCCTGAAGTGGCTTCTTCAACTTCTTCCTCCGTTTTCTGTAATGCAGTAAGTGTCACAGAACGGGCCGCTGTCGTTTTTTCTGCTGCCGGTTCTGTCGATTCCGTAGCTGCTGCCGATGCTGCTTTCGGTGCCGCTGCAGCTGTCTGAGATGTTGCTGTATACGTCGCTGCCTGTGCAGCCGGCTGGGTTACCGCTGTTTCTTTATAAGAAACGGTAAATGTGTTTCTGCAGACGTATTTTGTGCTGCCATCGGCCTCCGGCTTCTGGGCAGAAACATTTGCCCCCGTGATGATGTCCGGATATTTGGCTTTCAGCTGCGTCAGGGCCTTCTGAATGACTGTCTCATTCATGCTGACGACGGTTTTGCTCTCCCGGGAGTCCACCTTGCGGCTGTAGTCGTTATAACGAACCAGAAGATTGATATTCTTCTCTTTGTTCTGAATTGCCTTGTCCAGCTGTGCCACAAGGGCCTGCACAGCTGCGTCTTCACTCTGATAGGTGATGTCTTTTGCCTTATCATTATTAATATAAGAAGACAGTTCCGCCTCTTTCCGGTCGTGATAGGACTTTGCAAGGCTGGTATCGGTGGTTCCATCTGCCATATACTGTGCTACAACAGGGGTGCCATAAGTGATTGCTGTCGCCTTATATCCGTTCGTTGCCCACTTGCCGAAGCGGTCACCATGGTAATTGGCTACAGACATCTCTACATCTTCCAGGTTGATATATTTGTTGCGGAGGTTTCCGAAATTGTAATTATTGTCTTCTCCAGAATCTTCGAAAGTAACGTCCACCTGGTACCACTGGTCGTCCAACTTGATCATGTTCCAGGCATGGCGCTCATTGTCGACATATCCCACTTCCAGGCCAATAGCCTTGCCATAACGGAGAAAAGCGTCCGCATACCCGGTACAGAGCATCTTCCCTTCGGATATCATACCGTAGGCGGAACGCTCGGTGCGGGCCCCGGTATCACTGTAGGAGGATTTGCTGACAATGTACTGGATGAGCGCCAACTCTTTCTCAAAGTCGCTCATTCCGGGTTTGATGTACTGCCTCTTAAAACTTGCGATATCCTTATCTATAGCCAAGTCTTCAACATATTTTGTCATATGTTCCATCCCGACATCAAACAGCGGCGAGTAGTTGCTGTAGTCGATGGTCTCTTCTGTGGATGAGGAGCTGCCGGAGGAGCTGCTTCCGCCGCCTCCTCCGCCACCGCCACCACCACCACCACCACCGCCGCCTCCGCCGGAGGTTTTCTTCTTGGCGGTGGCTACGGTTGTGGTGCTGCCGGAGTAATGGGTGGTTCCGGTGACCGGGAGTTTCAGGGCCGCGTTGTTCATGGTCCAGGCGCCGGTCATGTCTACGGGATAGGCGTCAGGGTTTGTACTTGTGGTGACGGACCAGCCCTGGGCGTCGAAGTAGTAGCATTCGGCGGCTTTGTCGCCGTCTTTGTCGATCCAGGCCCAGCGGTTCGTCGGGTAGGTGCCGTCGGTGTATTTATACCAGAAGTGGCCTGCATTGGCGCCCTCGCCCTCCACGACGGTACCGACGCGGACGATGACGCCCGTGGCGGCGACGGGACGGGTGCGGACGATGCCATTTACCAGCCATGCGCCGTTTGCATCTACCAGCTGGCCGTCCGGGGCAGCGCCTCCGGGCAGGGTGTAGCCGTCCGGGCCGAACCAGTAGCGCTCGGCGATACCGTCGCTGTTCCGGTCAAGCCAAAGCCAGGTGTTTACGGCGGGCTGTCCCAGGTCATTGATGTACTGTGCGCGGTTTGCATATTCGCCGGTGCCCTGCTGCCATACTGCTGCATAGGAGCTCAGGGGCGTAAGGACGGCCAGTACCGCGATAAGGAGGGCTACTGCCTTCTTCTGCAGTGTTTTCCAGGTTTTCATGTGTAGTTCCTCCGTGTGAGATGAGGTTATGCTTTTAAAAGGTACCTACGATGTTTATCATACCATTGTTTATTTATGTTGTCATTCCTTTGTTCCGGTGCTATACTGTTCATAATTAAGATTGATTATAGATTTTTGAACATACAGGAGTGTTGTTATGGACCGTATCGGACTGGTGTGCCGGAGTTTTCTGGAGCAGGAGGATATCTCTCAGCGGGGGCTGGCGGAGATCCTCGGCGTTTCACTGGGAAGTGTGAATAAGCTGGTTTCGGAGTGCGCAGAGCGGGGGTTTCTGGAGGCTGTGGATGCTTCTGCTGAGGCCGGGAGCGCCGCTTCGGGGCGGAGTAAAACACGCTACCGCCTGACGGAGGCCGGCAGGAAGTATCTTGCCCCCTATCGGATGGACGGGGCGGTGATTTTTGCTGCCGGATTCGGTTCCCGGTTTGTGCCTCTCACCTTTGAACAGCCCAAGGGCCTGGTGGAGGTTCTGGGGGAGCGGATGATTGAGCGGCAGATTACGCAGCTCCACGAGGCCGGTATCAGGGATATTACGATTGTTGTGGGGTATCTGAAGGAGAAGTTTGAGTATCTGATTGATAAGTATGATGTGAAGCTTCTCTATAATCCGGAGTATCTGACGAAGAATAATCTGTCCACCTACTGGCATGCAAGGGAGCTGTTCCGCGGCCGGAATATGTATCTTCTGGTCTCGGATAACTGGATCCGGAATAATATGTTCCACGCCTATGAGTGTGCCTCCTGGTACTCTTCTGTCTATATGGAAGGGCCGACCTCAGAGTGGTGCCTGGATATCAATAAGAAGAGGCGCATCACGGACGTCCGCGTGGGCGGGCGGGATGCCTGGGTGATGTACGGGCCGGTCTGCATGCTGAGGGACTTTACGGAAACGTTCCTGCCGATGGCGGAGGCAGACTATCTGGCCCCTGGCACGGAGCAGAATTACTGGGAGCAGACGCTGGTGCACCATATTGCGGAGCTTTCGATGGATGCCAACTGCCAGCCGGCAGACCAGGTCTATGAGTTTGAGAATCTGGAGGAGCTCCGGAACTTTGACCCCAGATATCAGAATCACTCGGACAACCGGGCGATGCAGCTGGTCTCCCAGGTCTTCCATGTACGGGAGTCGGAGATTCAGAACATCCGCTGTCTGAAGGCGGGCATGACGAACCAGTCTTTCCTCTTTGAGGTGGAGGGACGCCACTATATCTGCCGTGTTCCCGGACAGGGGACGGAGAAGCTGATTAACCGCCATCAGGAGCACGCGGTCTACGCGGCAGTGGCGGGTCTTGCCATCACGGAGAAGGTTATCTACTTTAATGAGGATACGGGATATAAGATCTCGGAGTATTATGAAGGGGCAAGAAATGCGGATTTCTCCGACCCGGAGAGCCCGGAGGTTGCTTCCTGCATGGCCATCGTACGGCGGCTTCATCAGTCCGGCATCACGGTGGACCATCCCTTTGACATCGCAGAGCGCATTGACTTCTATGAAAGTCTCTGCAGCCACATGCAGCAGAACCTGTTTGAGGATTATGATCAGGTTCGGGCCCGGATGGATGAGCTGATTGCTGCTCTCCGGAAGAAGATGCGGCCGAAGGTGCTGGCCCATATTGATGCGGTGTGTGATAACTTCCTGATTCTTCCCGGAAGCCGGACTGCGGATGATAGGGCTGAAACTGCGGACGGGAAGAATGGAGAAATGCCGAAGGACATCCGCCTGATTGACTGGGAGTATGCCGGCATGGCAGACCCGCTGCTGGACATCGCCATGAGCAGCATCTACGCTTACTATGACATTTCCCAGACGGAGAAGCTCCTTACGGTCTATCTGGAGCAGAAGCCCACGGCCGAGGAGACGGCGGTGACTTACGCCTACGCAGCCCTGGGCGGCTTTCTGTGGGCCCTGTGGGCTGTATTTAAGAGCATGGCCGGGATTGAGTTTGGGGATTACACGATCAAGATGTACCGGTACGCCAAGGAGTTCTACCGGAAGATTATGGGTGAGCCTATGCTGAAGGAGGCCCTGCTATGATTGCGCTGCAGGTTGAGGATATCAGGGAATTTACAAGACAGCTCTTTATGGCGGAGACATTTGACCGTTTTCTGGTGCAGGAGGCGCGATTTACGACTTTTGCCGCCTTCACGGTGGACGGGAGACTCCACCAGGACTTTTTTACCGATGAGGAGCTGGAGCAGGCCAGGCTCGAGGATTACGCCACCTGGCAGATGGTGAGGCCGTTCTGCTTTTCTCTGATTAGGGGCAAAAAGCAGCCCGAGAGCTTCCATATCATCCTACGGCTGCCGCCCCAGGGGGCGGCCAGATTCATGGCGGAGCATGCGCCGAATCTCAGAGAGGATGCGGGTCTCGGGCTTTACATCAATATCCGCTATGAGGAGAAGCTCCTGTACTGCGTGACAGGGGTGAGCTTCTCCCAGTTTACGATGGATAAAACGCTGGAGCATGCCTGGGATGAGAACGTGGAGCGGTTTCTCAAAAAGAATGGCATTGCCGCCGGTATTTCATAATGCATGATAGTCTCCTGCCGGGAGCGCCGCGGCGACAATGCCGCTGCCGGTGGCAGGCCAGGTGATGTATTCGTCGTCATCGTCCATAGTAAAGAAGCTTACATAGGGGTCGCTGATTTCTTCGGTTTCCGCTATTGTAGTTTAACGGTGTTTTGGCGTCAAAAGTTTCGGAGGGTTTTCGGCCCTTGCATGAAGAATACTCCGGGAGTACAATTGTCCTGTGGCCGGTCCTGGGAGAGGTGCCGCAAGGTATTGCCTGTGTCTAAGTGCAAACACATCGAATATCCCTTAGGAACACGAGGCTGCCGGCCATATCTTTTCCGGGTTTTACAATTCGTCCATTTTCAGGAAATCCTTCAGTCTGTAATGGTAAACTGTACTTGTTGAATAGTCTATGTCATCGTTTGTGATGATAATCTTTTTCATAGAATTATCTAATTCTGCAAATGCTGAAAATTCGCGCTCATATGTCTTATCCTCAGCTATACTGTATGCCACCTGAACCAGATATTGTTTATTATCTTTTATAGCCAGAAAATCTATTTCTCGGCCTTTGTTATTATATACAGAAACCTCATACCCCCTAAAAATAAGCTCGTTGAGTACAACATTTTCCAAATTGTGCGTCAGATCATACCTCGGTCCGCTCTGTCGAATGCTGTTTAGCGATACATCTTCGTCATACAGTTTATAATAATAGTTCAGTTTCGCCTTTGCTTTCGGTGAATACAGGTGAACATCCTCAATGATATATGCTTCTTTCAGATACCCGAGATATTTGATTACCGTCGGTACTGTTACCAGGATATTCTGACCTTTCATATAATCCGCGATGGACTTTGCGCTGAAAATGCGGGCATTGGACACTAATACAAAGTCCACAATCCGGTGAATCTTAAAGTAGTATTTTAAGATTTTCTAAAACTGACAAAATCTTAAAATACTACTTTAAGATTTTATCGATCTGTGCAAAATCTTAAAATAGAAGTCCCAAAAGCTGATTTCACATCTTCTACACATTTTGGTCATGGTTTGAACAGATTTTGAGTTTATAGTCTGTTTCATAGCAGAAATGCATTTTACATGGTTATCATGTTTCACTTGTTTTATGATGGAGGTTTTGATATGAGAAGATTCCGTATGAACCGGGCGACGTTCCGGCGTCTTGGATGCGCTGCCATGGCGGCGGTGATGCTGAATGTGACAGCCTGCTCGGGGCAGACTGCAGAGACGGTGGCTGTCTCGACGGAAGCTGCGTCCGATGATGCGTCGGCGGAGGAGACTCCCGAGGAGATCACGATGGATGCTTCGGAGAGTTCGGGCGAGCAGGACTATTCCGGCGTCTATGAGAATGCCGAGGACGGCGGACATGCGATTCTTGCGGACGGCGAGAAGGCTTCCTATAAGGATGCGAAGGTTGTAAAAACCGGCGAAGCGGAGGGCGACGAGGCGGACTTCTACGGCGAGAATGCGGCTGTATTTGCCACCAACGGAGCAACCCTGGATCTCGACAATATGGATATCACCACGAACGGCACCCACGCCAATGCGGTATTCAGCTACGGCGAGGGAACGACGGTGAATATCAAGGATTCGGTGATTGAGACCGCCGGCAACTGCTCCGGCGGACTGATGACCACCGGCGGCGGTACCATGAACGCCACCGGCCTCACGATTCACACCACCGGCAATTCTTCGGCGGCGATCAGGTCTGACCGGGGCGGCGGCACCGTGAATGTGACGGACGGTACCTACACCACCGACGGCGTCGGCTCTCCCGTCATCTATTCGACGGCGGATATCACGGTTTCTGACGCAGAGCTTACTTCTACCGCCTCCCAGGGCGTCGTGGTGGAAGGCAAGAACAGCGTCACCCTGAATGAGGTGAAGCTTATTGCCGATAATAATAAAAAGAACGGCAATCACTCGGATTATTACCAGGCCGTGATGATATACCAGTCCATGTCCGGCGATGCCGATGAGGGAACGGCTGCATTTACCACTGACGGCGGCTCTATCACCAATAAGAACAGGGATGTGTTCTTCGTGAACAACACCCGGGCCGTGATTACTCTCGCCGGCACGGATATCGTCAATGAGGGCGACGGCGTCTTCCTTCGGGCGGCGGCAGCCGGCTGGGGAAATGAAGGTTCCAATGGCGGCCATGTGGACCTGCACACGGAGAATCAGCATATCGACGGCGATATGGTCGTGGATTCTGTTTCGTCCCTGAACTTTTATATCTCTGATGATTCGTCCTACACCGGCGCAATCAACTCCGCGGGCGCGGACGGCCAGGTGTATGTGGAGCTGGAGGACGGCGCGAAGTGGACGCTGACTGCAGATTCTTATGTTACTTCTCTTACCTGCGGCGAGGATGCCATCGACCTTAATGGCCACAAGCTGGTTGTGGGCGATAAGGAGTACACCGAAGGCACCGCTTCCACCGGCGAGGCGATCGTGGTGGAGATTCAGAGCTCCGGCAAGCGAGGCCCGGATGGAAAGGGAGGTCAGCCCCCGCAGGGCGGAAAGCCCGGTGACGGCCAGGGCGGTCCCCAGGGCGGAAAGGGCGGTCAGCCTCCGCAGGGCGGAAAGTCCGGCAACGGGCAGGGCATGCAGCCCCCGCAGGGCGGTCAGGGCGAACCCCCGCAGGGGAATCCGCCGGAAGGTGCCCCGAATGGCCAGCCTCCGCAGGGCAATCCCCCGGAGGGCACACCGGAGGGAAATCCTCCGGAAATGCCGGCTGAGAGTGAAGCCGCGCAGTAAGTTCCATTTACTTTCTTTTTCCTCTCTGCTATTATCGAATCAGGATGTGCGGCAGATGGCCGCGCGCAGAAGGGGAATGTCATGAAAAAGTATGTACTTACTCTGCTGACTGCAATTCTGACCGGAACGATGACGCTGACAGCCTGCGGGGCTCTGACGAAGCCGGTGGAGATTCTTGCTGAAAAAATCTCGGCAGAGAAAACTTCGGCAGAGAAAACTTCGGCGGCAGATACTGAAAAGGAAGGCCGGAAGGAAAGCTCTGGGGCCAGGGAGCAAAAAGAGCCGCAGATCGTGATTGTCAGCGAGACCCAGAAGGAAACGGAAGATTCGGAGGAAGGAATCCGTACGGATTCCTTTGAAGTCGCTCAAAGCCGCGACGGGCTCCCCCGACCAAAGGCCGGGGGCAGAGATGTGCCGGATTCCAGCCGGCCGCAGGTTACAGCGCTCCCGAAGGATGAGGCTGCGGCTGCCGCGGATTTCGTGGTGGTAAGCCAGGTGATTCCGGACGCCATTCTGGAGATCCGGTACCACTCTACGTTCAATTTTGTAGGGGATCGGATCGACGGCTATGACGAGCCCTGCGCTCTCCTCACCAGGGAAGCGGCGCTGGCGCTGAAGGCGGCCAGCGATGACCTGATGGCCCAGGGATACCGGATTAAGATTTATGACGCCTACCGGCCCCAGGACGCGGTGAACCATTTTGTAAGGTGGGCAAAGAACCTCGGGGATACCCGGATGAAGGCGTATTTTTACCCCGATGTGGACAAGTCCCAGCTCTTTTCTTCCGGCTATATCGCCAAGCGGTCCGGGCACAGCCGCGGAAGCACCGTGGATATCACCCTGTTTGACCTTAGCACGGGGAAGGATGCGGATATGGGCGGCACTTTCGATTACTTCGGTGATGCGTCCCATTATGAGTACAAAAAGCTCACCCCGGAGCAGAAGAATAACCGGCTGATTCTTCGGAAGGCCATGACGGCCCACGGATTTAAGCCGATTTCCACGGAATGGTGGCATTTCACCCTGATTGATGAGCCCTATCCCGATACTTATTTTAATTTTCCGGTAAGTTCCGAAGCTGTGGAAGCTGCAGGGAACTGAAAAATGATATATATAACAAGTTCGGCGCCGCACTCATGTGCGACGCCGATTTTGCTTTTCGTCTGTTCTGATCTGCTATGTTTCTTATGTCTTTTACTCTTTTTTGCTTCTTCCTGTCTTGATGTCCCAGGTCAGGGTGCTTCTTCCCTCTTCTTTTGCTTCTTCGGAGGTTTCGTCGGTGGTCAGTATGACCTCATCGAAGGTAAGGGTGTTGATGTCTGCAGTGATATTCTGCGCGGCAACACGGAAGTCTCTCTTGAAAACGGTCTCATCGGTGATCTCTCCCGCTTCTTTCTCCCACCCATCCAGCTTTTCGTTTACGCGGGCGGCGGCCTCTTCCTCATAGGTCTTCAGGGCTTTGGCCAGGCCGGGATACTTGGTCTCATCGACATCAAATGCGGTGTATGCGCCGGTGACGGAGACATTTTCCAACGGGAAGATGCGCTCTGATGTGCGGGTTCTTGCCGTGATCTCCGGGTAGTTGACGATGGAGAGCGTAAAGAGCTCGGGGTGGTCTTCCTGCCGGATGGTCAGGATCTGCTCGCCGGAGCCTGCGCCCAGCGCGTAGGGGCCGAAGTAGAATCGCAGACCTTCAGGCGTAAGACACCAGAGGCTTTCGCCGTTTCCGGAATAGCGCTTGAGGCAGTCGCGGATGGTCTTCACGACGGCCGGGTCCGGCGCGGGCTCTGTCTCCGGTTCGGATTCTGCGGTTTCTTCTGCGGTGTCCGATTCTGCGGCATCCCCTTCGTCGGTTTCTTCGATTTCAGCCTCTTTTGTCTCAGCTTCCGTCTCCGGAGGCGGCGGGCAGAGCCGTTCATATACTTCCGGCTCTTTGCTGCGAAGCTCTTCTGCCAGCAGGTCCGGGAGAAGCTCCTGATCGGTCACAATAGAGCTTAATTTTATGCTGCTTCCGCTCTTCGGGTCGATGCTCATCCCCTGGTAGGTCCAGAAGGGGCTTTCCCCGTCAAGGTCGGAGTATTCTTTTTTCATGAAGCTCACGATCTCTTCGTCGGTGCGCCCCATGATGACATCGATGCCCACCTGCATGGTGGTGAAGGTCTCGCTGTGGGCTGCATACTCGTCCATGCAGCTCTTGATCGTTTTCTTCAGCACGTCCTGTTTGTAGGTCAGGTCGTCGCGGCTGATACTCTTCATGCGGTCCGCAAGGGCCGGGTACGCTGCAGTCTCGCTGTTTCCGGGCACAAGCTCGGTGTTGGTCAGATGTACCAGCACATGGCCGTCGTTCTCATCCCGGTAGTCTGTCGTTTTCTCCAGAACATCAATCTCTATCCTGGGCGGGCCTACAGTCTCTTCCGGTTCACTGAATTCCTCCGCTTCGGTCTCCTGCGCAGCGTCTGTCTCGCCTGCGGATTCGCCCTGTTCTGCGGACTCTGCGGCACTCCCGGCGCCTGCCCCGGCACTTCCGCAGCCGGCAAAGGCCGCTGCACTGATACTAAGCCCTGCTGCCAGGGCTGCATACAATAAAAAAGTGTGCTTTTTCATGCTTTTCCCCCTGAAAGCTGTCCTCCTCGACCGGACATACTTTCTCTCTATAGCATGTTATAGCACACTTTTTTATGTAATGTTATCCATCTTTTAGATGATTTCGTGATTATTTGCCCCTGTTTTCTTTCCCCGGGTTTTTTTCTCCGGCCAAAGCAAGCCGGTCGGTAAAGCGGAACATCCGGGGGGCTGCTGCCGTCACGAAAATCACAAGAACATAGTAAAAGATGAATTCCCTGGCCCGCAGGTCGAGTCCTCCCGCCAGGGTTCTCGCCGTAAGGCCTCCCGCCAGGGTAATGACAAGGCCCGAAAGGATACGGGCAATCCGGACTTTACCGGTGAGTCCTTCCGTGGTAAAGCGGATGTATCTTCGGTCGATGTACCAGCCGGTTACAAAGGCCAGGAGATACCCTGCTGCCTGGAAGCAGTCTTCCTGCATCAGGACCGGATCCACCAGGAGTGTGCCGTCGGCGGCGTAATCCATGGGATAGGGCTTGATGACCCAGTAGATGCAGACGATGGCCGTAATCGCGTGAACGCCGATGAGAATGGCGGTATCGTATTCTTCATGTTCTTTCAGCCACCGCTCCCAGGGCCCGGAGAGACATATCAGAAGAACCGCCTCCGCGCAGCCCACCAGAACGTCCTGCGGCGCATGGCACCCGAGGTAGAGCCTGGTGAACATGACCAGGGGCACGGCAAAGAATGCCAGGGCTGCCCAACCCGGATGGGATGTCCGGTATCTTCTGCCCAGGTTTCCGTAGATGGTGGTCGCCATGACGGTGTGGCCGCTGGGAAAGGAATAGCCGGTGGCGCCGTCTGCCGCCTCCGGGGCGACCTGCACTCGCGCATCTCTTATCCAGGGTCGGTAGATGCAGAAGGTGTTCTTGATGAACTGATTGAGCATCTGGGCGACGGCAAAGATGGCCAGGGTCTCGCGGCCCGTCTTCTTGTCGAAGCACCAGAATATCACTATGGGAATCAGGACCGTATACACGGAAGCGGCAAAGTCTGTTATGGCGCACAGTGCCGCTTCCACGCCCGGGCCCAGGGCGTATCGTATCTCCTGCAGCCAGAGAAGGAAGGAAATGTCTATCGCTGCTGTCATGATGTTCTGCTCCTTTCGTTCTTCTCCGGTTTCTGATACTTCCGGATTTCCACCAGGTTGGTGTGCTGGGGATTGCCCTTTGCCAGCGGTGAGGGGTCTGTACCGGTCAGGACGTTGATGCTGCCGCGGAGGTCGGGAGAGTTCTCTCCTGCCCGCTCCGGCGTATACCAGGCGCCCTGGGGCATGCCGCAGACGCCCTCTGTGATGCGGTCGGTGACCAAAGCAGGCATGCGGATGGTGCCGCGCGGGTTAAAGATTTCTACGGTGTCGCCGGTATGGATCTGTCTCTTTTCTGCGTCTTTCGGGTTTATCCAGACCGCGGGCTTCTCGACTTCTTCCATCCACTCGTTGTTGTCGTGGATGGTATGGCAGCGTCTGCGGGTATGCCAGCCGATAAGCTGCAGGGGATACTCTGCCCTTGCCGGGTCCTCCGGTCCCTCCGCGCAGGCCTGATATCCCGGAATCGCCGGGATGGCCGGGTCTTTCATATCGTAGAGCCGTTTTGAGAAAATCTCTATCTTCCCGGAGGGCGTCCAGAACCGGTGGTGTTCCGGATCTTTTACTTCTTCTGAAAAGGCCACCTGATTCACCTGTTCTCTGTACTTCCATCCGCCGGCTCTGCTGAATTCATCATAGTCCGGAAGTTCTTTTTCTTTCTCCCGGAGGATATCGTAATTCTCTCTAAGCCACGTCCTGAGAGCCGGTTTTCCTTCGGTGAATGCCTCATAGAGTCCCAGTTTGTCCGCCAAATCTTTTAACCAGTCCCACTCAAACCGGCACTCGAAGATGGGGCGGATGGCCGGGTTGTTTTTTAAGAGGTAATTGCCGCCCACCCAGGGAACGATGACATTTTCCCCTTCAAACAGGCTGGTGGCCGGAAGAAGCAGGTCCGCATAGCGGGCGGAAGGCGTCATGAAAATGTCGCTCACCACGATGAATTCGCACTTTGTTTCGTCCTGCAGGATGCGGATGGTATCGTTGATGTCCGAGTGCTGGTTGATGAGGATGTTGCTGGCCATGGAGAACAGCATTTTGATATTGCTGTCCAGGCGGTCAGCGCCTTTTACCCGGTCGTCTTTGGGCGTCATCTCTGTCCCGTGTTCAATGGCCTTTGTCCACAGGAAGGTGGGGATTTTTGCCGGGTACGGGTTTACGGTGCGGTCGGTGAAAAGCCCGATTCCGCGGTGTTCCCGCATGTTGCTGGCATTGCCCCCGTTGGAACCGCCGGGGATGCCTACGTTGCCGGTAAGGCAGCACAGCATGCTGATGCCCTTTGCCGCCTGCTCGCCGTTTCTGTGGCGCTGGGCGCCTAACCCTGCCGCGATGCAGGCAGGCTTGGTTGTCGCGTAGAGGCGGGCGATTTCCCGGATTTTGTCCGCGGGGATACCGGTGATGGGTTCTGCCCACTCCGGGGTCTTCGGAATCCCGTCTTTTCCTCCCAAGAGGTAGTTTTTATAGCTTTCCCCTGCCGGGACGCCGGGGGGCATATGTTCTTCGTCGAAGCCCACGCAGCACCGATCCATGAACTGCTGATCCTGCAGGCCTTCGGACCAGATAACATATGCCATGGCGTCGGCGAGCGCCGCGTCGCTTGCGGGCTTTATGGGAATCCACTCGTCCGCATAGGCGATGGCCGTCTGGCTTCTTCTGGGGTCGATGCAAATGATTTTTACTCCCATGGCTTTGAGTGTTGCCAGGTAGTAGTTCCGGTCCGGCCCGAAGATGGACTCGGCGGAGTTGTCGGCCCAGAGAATGAGGAGCTTTGTGTTCAGCACATCCGCCGCGCTGTGGGCACAGTCCGGCGTGCCGAACATATAGGTATCCACATAGCTTACGCAGGCGGAGCTGTAGGAGTTGAAGTAGCCCAGGTATCCGCCGTCCAGGTTGAGAAGCCGTCTTAACAGGTTTGCAGGTTTCATAACTCCCTGGGAGCCGGTGCCGTAAAGGACGTAGCGGGACCCGGGACCGTAGGTGTCGCGGATGCGGACCCACTCTCCTGCCAGGATATCTATGGCTTCGTCCCAGGATATCCGCTCAAACTTTCCTTCGCCCCGCTTTCCCACCCGCTTCATGGGATACTTCAGCCGTCCCGGATGGAGGAAGGTTTTTCGATAGCCGCGGCCGCGCACGCAGGCGCGAAGCTGGGGTGCAGTGGCTTCCTGATCGCTCTCGATACGCAGCATGCAGTTTTCCTGCACGGTCGGGCGGATGATGCAGATACCGCCGCAGTTATTGAGCCCCGCCGTGTTGATGGTCCGTTCCGGGGCATCGGGGATGGCCCAGGCGGGGGGAAGGGAGGCGAGGAAGGCGGCGGATGGTGCCGGAGTGGAATCATTTTCCAACTCATCTGCAAGCAGCGCTGTCTTCCCATACAGGGCCGTCATCCAGCGTTTTATCCCATCATAGACATCTGTTTTGTCCGCGAGATACGAAGCGATGGCGCGGGCCGTAGGCAGGGTGTATGTCTTTGCAAAGAGCCGGGCGGCTGTCTGTTCTGTCTTATCCCCTTCCATAAGCCACTGTATGAAGTGCAGCTGGGTTCCGATGTAGTCCGGGGGATTTCCCTCGTTCCAGGCCGGTTCATAGCCCAGGCGGTGGCAGAACTTTATCACGTTCAGGGTGGTCTGATTCAGCAGTACTTTCTCGCCAAAGGCGGTCGAGACCCACAGGGGCACTTCCAGCCAGGCGCTGGTGCCGCGGAAGACATAATCGTACATCAGAGCCCACTCCCGCTCTGTGTGGTCTTTCCAGTCGGAAAAGTGCTTCTCCATGATGCGCAGAGCTTTCTGCCGGCTCTCGAAGAAGTCGCAGAATTCCTTAAGGGGGAAGGGTGCGGGAGAAAGCTTGGGGGAGGCGGGGGGCGTGTCTTTTATCTGTGCCTCTTGGCGTTTTTGTGCTGCGGCGGAGACATTTACCCGGAATCCCTCTCCCGACATGGCCAGGAGAGCCATCTCTTCGGTCTTTTTCTGCGCGGTCTTCTCTTCTTTCGTCAGAGGTTCTTTCTCCAGGTCCCGGAAGTCCAGACAGCCCGTGGGACAGGCCATGACGCAGGCCGGCTTTTTTCCCGCGGCGCGCTCCTCCGGACAGGCGGTGCACTTGCGGGCAGCCGTGGTGTTCGTATGAATGTTATATGCGACTTTCACGGCGCCGTAGGGACATGCCTTCTCGCAGGCGTCGCAGCCTGTACAGAGACTCTCTTCTGCCGCCACTGTGCCGTCATCCCGATAATGCATGGCTCCCGTCGGGCAGTTCCTCACGCAGGCGGCATTCTCGCAGTGATGACAGGCGTCGGTCCAGTGAAACCAGCGCTGATTCCGCTCTATCGTGTCGACTCTCCTGTAAAGCAGGCCTGCCGGCAGGTCATACCTGTCTTTGCATGCTACCTGGCAGGCGCCGCAGCCAATGCAGCGGTTCTGGTCAAAGATGAATTTCCAGTTTGGCATACTGGCATGGCTCCCTTCTGACTCTTTGGGCAAACACCCGCTTATGCGGGTGTTTTTCCCTATAATATTTTCACAGTTGAAAAGTGAATTCTCACAGGTTATAATATTTTTAACAAGAGAGTCGGACGCTGGGGCGTGTCCAGCCGCCGGCAAACTTAGTTACTACACAAAAGGTAGCACCTTAGCTTCGTGGGCAGAGGGTGCTACTTTTTGCGTGTTGCGACAATAATCAGTGTTGCTACAGCGCAAAGCATTATCACAAACTGGAACAAATCCGCGTATGTGACCATTGGCATCAGCTCCTTCCTCTTGCAAGTCCGGCGCTGGCATAGCTCCCTTCCGACTCTCCGGGCAAACACCCGCTTATGCGGGTGTTTTTCCAAATAATATTTTCACAGTTGAAAAGTGAATTCTCACAGGTTATAATACTTTTACAAGAGAGTCGGACGCTGGGGCATGGCCAGCCGCCGGCGATCTATATGTTACTCAAAAAGTAGCACCATCGCCGCCAAGCAGAGGGTGCTACTTTTTGCGTACTGCAATAATAACAAGTGTTATCACAGCGCAAAGCATTATCACAAACTGGAACAAATCCGCGTATGTGACCATTGGCATCAGCTCCTTCCTCTTGCAAGTCCGGCGCTGGCATAGCTCCCTTCCGACTCTCCGGGCAAACACCCGCTTATGCGGGTGTTTTTCCTGATATTATTTCTTTTTTACAAGATTCTCCATCTGAATCTTATATTCCAGCAGTCTGAGAACGTAGTTCGGTGCATGCCGATGTTCACGTTCCCAGTCGGTTACTGTGGAATAGGGGATCTCAAAGTATTCGCAGAATTCTCTCCGGTTCATCCCGGTCATCTCTCTCAGTTTTTTTACATTTATCTTGTAGTCCATATATATCCTTCTTTCTAGTACGTTCAGAACCAAGTTGCTGTATGCAGTGCACATATACAGGATATCACAATTCTTCATGTTATGCAATGCATATAATAGCAATGTGTGAAATAACGAGGAATGATGGCCAAAGCTGGAAGTCATTCCCCCGCAACTCAAAGGCGCGCCGGGGAATGACGGCCACGTTAAAATCTCATTCCCCCGCGGCCTAAAGACGAGCCGGGGAATGACGACCGAGCCTGAAACTCATTCCCCCGAGAGCGAAAACCGCATCGGGGAATGAAGGCCACCGTCCAAAGTCATTCCCCGGAAGTTAAAAAGAAGCCGGAGGGATGACGACCAATGCCTAGTCTCATCTCTCCGGCTTTTCAATTCTGATTTCCGTTCAGATTTCAATCATTTGTTCAGAATTTCATCTTCCCTTTTAGAATCCGGTTTTTACGGCGTATAGGGCTCGTAAATGAAGGTTACTTTGTCGTCTTTATCGAGGATCAGCTCGATAAGTCTTCCGCTGCCGCTATTTCCGAGATAGTTCCGAAGCTCTTCGAAGGTGACGAATCCGTGGATTTTATCATCTCCCGGATACTGGACGTAGCAGGGTGCGTCTTCTGCCACCTGGTATGCCTTATAGTCGCCGTCGGCATCTACGATGGTATAGTCGTTGGTGATGTCTTCCGGGTCGATGCCGTACCGGGCAAGGGTCTCGGTATCTTCTCCGCTGACCCAGGTTACCTCATCTGCAAGAAGGGTATCTTTTGCTTTATCCGGTTTCACATATCCGAGAATCTTCTTTTCTGCGCCAAGCGGACTTGCAGAGGAAAGGTTGTCCGGTTTTCCGGAGAGGGTGAGGGAGGACAGATAGAAGTGCGCTCCTTCGCCCTTGTAGAGTTCCTCGTCCGCGTCCACGGAGATGATATAGACATAGGTATAGTCGCCGCTGATGAGGATACGGGCGGAACAGTTCCGCAGATCCTCGCCGCTGCCATTGTCCCAGAAGGCGTACCGGGTGGTTTCTCCGTTCAGGCTCATGACGCTTGCCATGTATTCGATGCTGTCGTAATCCATGCAGAAGAAGTCATGCATGGTTTCTCCCTCATCGGTCCGGCCGATGGCCGCTCTGCCTATGTCTTCGCTGCTTCCTTCCAGGTCTGTCGGTGAGGTTTCAAAGCAGTAGTTGTCCACAAATATCATGCCGTTCGGATCCCGGTCCAGATAGTGGTAGGTACCGTCTTCATTGAGTTCTGCCACTTCATTCACAAGGCCGGGCAGGCCGTAGCGGTTCACCACATACTGCCTGTTTTTCCCTTCTTTCGACCAGGAGAAGAATCCCAACTGCTCTTCCTGATGGTAGATACCGCAGAAGGGAAGGTCTTCCGGCAGGTCGAGATAGGAGTTTTCTCTTATCCACTCCCGGAAGTGCAGCGGGGTGATCCAGCTCATGTAGCCCTCATCCAGTTTTTCTATGGGGGTTCCCGGCAGATAGACGAGGAGGCTGTCTGCCCCGGAGAGGCCATAGGCCTCGGCGTAAATGTATTTTGTTCCGTCCTCTATCTTCTCCGTTTCCGGCGTATTCTTATAATTGATTTCCTCGATGGGAACTTCATAGATGAAGGGCTCCCGTTCTTTCGCTTCTCCGAACTTTCCCGTAAATTCCGAAAGATACAGGGTACCGTTTTCTTCGTATCCTTCCCCGGTCTCGCCCATGTTGGCATCGTGGAATGTGCCGGAGAATGTACCGTCCGCATTGACGGCAAGCTCTGTTGCCCAGGCGCCGGCACCGCTGGTGAATTCAAATTCCCAGCCGGCCATCTCGGCAAAGACATCGGTCTTTTCATCGGCCTTCTTTTCTTTCTTTGCCGCCAGTTCGCCGGCGATGGCATCATTTGCGGCAGTTTTTTTGTCCTCTGCTGCCCCGGAGGTTTCGGCTATTTCTGCCGCTGCACCTTCCGTTTTTTCCTCTGCTTTTTCTTCTGCTGCCTGGGTTTCCTCCGCTGCGGTTTTCTCCGATACTCCCGTCTGCGCGGCTCCGCTGCCGCAGCCCGCCAGGGTTACGGAGAGAACGAGTGCAAGCGTTCCGATATATTTTCTCATATGTTTATCCTCCCGTATCTGCAAAGAGTATAAGGTATCTTATTTCGTATCCGGCGCTGCTGCATGTATTGAAAACAGCGTTCTTATTCTCTATTGTAGCGGGTTCTTGTGGCATTACTACCTGCAAAAGAAGGATTCTATCGTTTATTCGATTTTCTCCATATCTTCATCTTCTCTGCCGCTTCGATCAGCTCATCCCGGTAGTCGGGGTGGGCGACGCTGACCAGCATCTCGGCCCGCTCCCAGGTGGATCGTCCCTCCAGGTTCACGGCGCCGTATTCGGTGACGATGAAGAAGACCTGGGACCTGGGGGAGGTCACGATCTCGCCGTGGAAGTGCGGCAGGATATTGCTGTGCCGGTGTCCTTTCCGGTCCGTGTAGGTAGACGGCAGGCAGAGGAAGGCCTTGCCGCCGTTGGATTCCGAAGCCCCCAGAAGGAAGTCCAGCTGGCCGCCGGTGCCGCTGATCTGCCTGAGGCCTGCGCTCTCGGAGGATACCTGGCCGAAGATGTCGACGGCGAGGCATTCGTTGATGGAAACCATATTGTCGATGCGGCGGATAACCGTCGGGTCGTTGACAAACTCCAGCGGGCAGAAGGCAAGCCCCGGATTCTCATCCAGCCAGTCGTAGAGCTTCCGGGTACCGAAGGCAAAGCCCGCCACGCCCTTTCCTGGCAGCACCTGCTTGTGCCGGTTGGTAAGCTTCCCTGCCTCGTGCAGGGTGACATAGGCATCGGTGCAGAGCTCGGTGTGCATCCCCAGGTCCTTTAAGTCGGACTGGGCCAGCATCTCCCCGACCACGCCGGGCATTCCGCCGATGCCGAGCTGCAGGTTTGCACCGTCCGGAATGTAAGGGAAGATGTGTCCGGCAATGCTTCTCTCGATGTCGGTCGGCTTGTCGGGAACGAACTCGGGCAGAGGCGGATGCTCGCCTTCCACCACATAATCCGCCTCGGAGATATGGATGCAGTCGCCGAATCCGCCGAAGACCCGGGGAAGGCGCTCATTTACCTCCAGGATTACAATGTCCGCCCGGTCCACAATCCCTTTCACCGTTCCGGTGGAGCAGGACAGGTTGAAGTATCCGTGCCGGTCCATGGGGGTGACTGCCACCATGGCCACATTGACGGTCAGGAAATGCTCATAGTAAGGCACCACGTTGTGGAACACCATGGGGATGTAGTTGCACAGGCCCCGGTCGCAGAGCTTCCGCTCGTACTCGGAGCAGTGCCAGGTATTGTAGATAAAGTGTTCTCTGGACGGGTCGCACTCCACCGTCTGAATCGGGCCGAACAGAAGATTCCCCCGAATCTTCACATCGTGCAGTTCTTCTTTTCTTCTGGCCAGCGCAGCATCCAGCAGCTGCGGGAATGCCAGCGACACTGTGTAGTCTATCCAGTCTCCGTCCCTTACGCAGCGGACCGCCTCGTCCGGCGTCCGGAGTTTCTGTCTGTATTCACCGTATACGTCCATGCTGTCTCCCCCTATGCCTGCCTGTTTCACATTCAGTTCTGTGCGGAGCTCTCCTGTACTGTCTTCGCCTTATAATCCCGCACCATGATCAGCATATATTCTCCTGTTCCTTCCAGCTCCAGGCTGCCCATGGCATATTGTCTGGAAGTGTCATTTTCTGCAAACATAGCCTCGATCACCATCGTGCCGGCCTGATTATCCGCGGTAATATGTCCGGTATCCGCGGTCCACTCCCCGATAAACATGTCCGTTCCCGATTCTTTTTCCTCTTTTCCCGTAGCGGGGTCAATCGACGTCCCACGGGTCAGAGACAGGGCAGCCTGAAGAGGATCCTCTTCACTTTCTCCGGATAGTGTTATAAAAACATTGCCTGTATGAACATGCGTATCTGTGTTCAATTCGGTGACCGGAATCAGCATCGCTTTCCATCCGCCGCTGCCGATCCAGGGATCGATCTGGTCAAACCGGAAGGAGCGTCCGATGATGGTTTTGTCCGGATTGTCGGTATTCTGCCTCAGTTCAGTAAACCATGCCATATCCGCCAGTCTCGCGTTTTCCATGGTGCTGAATCTTCTGGAAATTGCCAGACTTTCCTCTTTGTTTATGGTTGGTTTCGTATTCCCGCCGGCAGAAGTGTCAGCCCCGGTGGTTTCTGCAGCGGCAGTGGTTTCAGCGGATGCGTTTTCGATTGCGGCGGTCTCTGCAGCGGCTTCCCCGGATTCCGACTCCCCTTCTTTCACGGATTTGTCTTCTTCCCCGACATCCTTCTTTTTCTTATCTTTTTTATCTTTATTCTCCCGGGCTTCTTTTACTGTCTCTTCCCCGTTTGCGGAGAAGACCCGGTAGCCGAAAAAGGCCGCACCGAAGAACACCGCCAGCGCAATGAGCGCAATGGCGATTTTAGGAAGAATGGACTTCTTTCTGCCCGGTTCCGGTTCGGCGTAGAAGTCTTTGTCTTCCAGGCCTGCCCCGTAGGACATCTGCTCACGCCCCGGCGGAGTCCAGCCCGGCTTCGGTTCCTGCCCCGGCGGAGTCCACTCCCGCTCCGAGCGGCGGGCCGGATTGGTCCGGGCATCCTGCTGCCCCCGGCTCACGCCATCCTGCGATGTCCGGCCATCCTGCTGCACGGCACTCCTCGGTCTCAGCTTTGCGCCGCAGTATGTGCAGAACTGGTTTTCATCAGGTATCTGTTTTCCACAGCTGGTACAAAACATTATGTGCCTCCTTGCCGTCAGTTCTTAATCAGGCTCTCCAGCGTCCCGAACAGAGCCTCCGGCTCCACGGGCTTTGACAGATGGGCGTTCAGGCCCGCCTGCATGCTGCGCTGCACGTCCTCATCGAAGGCATTGGCCGTGAGGGCGATGATGGGGATGGTTTTTGCGTCTTTCCGGTCCATGGCCCGGATCTCCCGGGTGGCCGTCAGGCCGTCCATGACCGGCATCCGCATGTCCATGAGTATAGCGTCGTAGTAACCTGCCTCGTGGGCGGCAAACATGTCGACGGCAACTTTTCCGTTCTCCGCCAGCTCTGCCTCCATCTCGCGCATGGACAGCACCATCATCATGATCTCGGCGTTGACCACCATATCCTCCGCCAGCAGAATGCGGCGCCCCGCCAGACCTGCTGCCGGCTTGCGCGCCTCCCGGTTCTTTTTGCGGAAGGCCTCCCGGAATTCATCCAGGACGGTGGCGGCAAAGAGGGGCTTCGGCACGAAGGTGTCGACGCCGGCTTCTCTTGCCTCATCCGCCACATCGTCCCAGTGGTAGGAGGTCAGGATGACGATGGCCGATTCGTGGCCGACGGTCTCCCGGATCTGCCGCGTGGTTTCGATGCCGTCCATGCCGGGCATTTTCCAGTCCACCAGGATCAGGTTGTAGGGTTCTCTTCTTGCATGCTGCACCCGCACCATCTCCACGCCCTCCTCGCCGGAGGATGCCGCTTCGCAGTAGACGCCCACCTGGCCCAGGACAACGCGGGCGTGCTCGCAGGCCACCGGATCATCGTCAATCACCAGCACCTTCATCTCGTGGGGGTGAAGCTCTCCCTGCCCGGTCAGACTGTCCCCTTCGTCCTTTCTTCCGGAGATGCCCAGGGTGATGGTGACCGTGAAGGTGGTTCCTTCGCCCTTTACGCTCTCCACGTCGATGTGGCCGTTCATCAGGTCCACCAGGCTCCTGGTGATGGGCATGCCGAGACCTGTACTTCCGTACTTGTTCGTGGCAGAGGCATCCTCCTGGCTGAAGGCATCGAAAATCTTCGGCAGATACTCGCTGCTCATGCCGATGCCCGTATCGCTTATGACAAAGCGCAGGGTGGATTTCTCCTCAAACCGGGCAACCTCCTCCACCTGGAAGGTGACGCGGCCGCCGGCCGGGGTGAACTTCACCGCGTTGCCCAGAATATTCAGCATCACCTGCCGGAGCTTCATGTCATCGCCGATGTAGTAATCATCCACCTTTCCGGTGACGCGGCACTCGTACTCCAGGCCCTTTTCCCGGCACTGGCTGCCGATCATGGCATTGACCTGCTCCAGGGCCTTCGCGAAGGAGAATTCCTCGTTGTTAATGGTCATTCTTCCCGACTCGATGCGGGACATGTCCAGGATATCGTTGATAATGCTTAAAAGATGCTGGGCGGACACGCCGATCTTTTCCAGATGCTCCCTGGTCTTCTGCGGGATATCCGGGTCGCTTAAGGCAATATTGTCCAGACCGATGATGGCATTCATCGGCGTGCGGATCTCGTGGCTCATATTGGAGAGGAAGGAGGTTTTGGCCTTGTTGGCCTCCTTCGCCGCCGCCAGCGCCTCTCCCAGGGCCCGGTTCTGGGCCAGGCTGTTCCTGGTCTCCATATCCACGTCGGAAAAGCACATGCTGACCGCATGGACCAGGTGATCGTCCCGGTCCTCGGGGTGACGGACGCCGGCAAAGCGGATCATCTCATAGGACTCTCTGCCGCCGTGATTCACCATATACCGGTAAGAGATAACCCGCTGGGTCCGCAGCCCCTCCCGGATGGCCTCCGGGCGGATAAACTCCAGAAACTGCTCCCGGTACTCTTCCGCCACGTACTTCTGCCCGTAGCCGGTGATATCCTCCACAAAGACGAAATGCTCCCCGACCTTAAATCCGCGATCCAGCTCTGTGTGCACCTGGTAGCAGACGCCCTCGTCCCGGTCCAGCTCCACATAGTAGACGCCGCGGTAATCCGAGGCCAGGGCCGTGATCAGCTTGTCCTGCTCCGCCCTCTGCCGCTCTTCTGCGAGGAGCTTTTCCTGCAGGGCCAGCCGGTCTTCCATCTCCCGCTGTCTGGTCTCCGCCTCCTTCGCTCTCGTCATCTCCGTGACATCCACGCACATGCCCAGGGTACAGAGACGGCCGGAGGAATCCTTAAACTTCAGCTTTGTGGTCTGCAGATTGCGCAGAACCCCCGCCGCATCGGGCACATCTTCAAAAAAGATGTAGGGTTCCTCCATGGATAGGGCTTTCTGGTCATCCTCCACAAAGTGTTTGGCTGTTACCGGGTCAAATATGTCATAGTCCGTCAGTCCTATCACGCCCTCGGGGCTGTCTTTTTTGGCGTACTCCGCAAAGGGCTGGTTGCAGGCGAGGTATTTCCCCGTCTCCGCATCCTTGGAAAAGCTCATGGCGGGCATGTTGGAGAGCAGGGAGGTTACGGAGCCCATCAGGTCCGCCAGCTTCGCCGCCGACTGGATCTCCTCCACCAGCCGCTTATTCTCTTCCTCCGCCTTTTTCCCCTCCCGGAGGGCCTTCTGCACCGCCTTGCCCTGCCGCACATCGTCATCCACATCCTTAAAGCCGCAGACCACGCCGAAGGCGCCGTCGGGCATTCTCACCCGGGCAAACTCGATGCGGAAATACCGCTCCGTGCCGTCGGGCATGAGCCGCTGATAGTTGACCGTGTACTGCGGCCGTTTTTTCAGCATTTCCACGATATAGGAAAGCTCCAGCTCCCGCTGCATCCGCTCCCGGTCCTCCGGGACGATGGTGGTCCGGATATAGTAATCCTTCGCCGCAGAGTATTTCATCTCCCGGAGGGCGTCCTTAATCGGTGCCGCATGGGCCGTCGTTCCCTCCAGGTCGCCGCGGTACAGGGAAAATGTCTCCTTTTCCACGTCATTGATCAGCCAGACCGTGTGATAGGATTCGCTGAGCGCCTCAATGACCGCCTGGCGGACCGCCAGGTCCGAGGCCATGCGCTCTTTTTTCTTGGTAATATCGGACATGAAGACATAGTAGATGCCGCCGTAGGCCTCTGTCTCCGTGAAGTGGCCGTAGTCGTCCACCCAGCGGACAGCACCGTCCTTCCGGATAATGCGGTATTCCACATAATCCAGCTTCTCCTCGCTCTCCTCAATCTGCTCTGTGATAGAGTCCGACACCTTACGGTAGTCCTCGGGGTGAAGCATTCCCTTAAAGGTGTAGCCGGTCAGTTCCTTAAACTCCGCCAGATCCCGGCAGCCGAAGATATCGAAGACTGCCTGGTTGGCATAAAGAAGCTCCTCCGGTTCCTCTGCCCGGTAGATGAAAAAGCCGCCGGGCATGTGTTTCCCGATCTCCTCCACAACAGGGATCGTCTGTTCATTCAGCAGAAAACGTTCTCCAAACATTCAGGCTCCTCCTGGTCCGCAGTATTCCAGACACATCATGGTCATATCGTCGAATTGTTCCGCACCGCCGGCGAAGGTCTCCACGCTCTCCCGCACCTTCATGAGAATATCCTTCGGATGTCCCGGCTGTGCGAGATTCAGCGCTTCCTCCATCCGGTCCGTACCGAAGAAGGCGCCGGCGGCGTCATTGGCCTCCGGGACGCCGTCCGTGTAGACAAAGAGGGCATCGCCGGGGGAAAGTTTAAGCTCATAATCCTTATACTTCATGTCTTCCATGCCGCCCAGGACAAAGCCGTGGGGGTCTTTAAAGAGCCGGAAGGTTTTATCACTGCCGCGAAGTGCCGGGAATTCGTGGCCCGCGCTGGCACAGGTCATAAGACCTGTGGAAATCTCGAGAATTCCCAGCCAGACGGTAACGAACATTTTTGCCTTATTGTTCCTGCAGATGTCGTTATTCGCCTGCGTAAGAATCTCCGACGGCTTCCGTCCGGGCACGGCCAGATCCTTTAAGAGAATCATGGAGGCCATCATGAAGAGGGCGGCCGGTACGCCTTTTCCGGACACATCCTCCATCACCAGACCGAGATGATCTTTATCAATCAGGAAGAAGTTGTAGAAGTCGCCGCCCACCTCTTTTGCAGGCGTCATGGAGGCCCGCAGCAGAAACTCCTTCCGGTCTTTGATTTCCGGACCCACCTCCGGCAGGATGGACATCTGGATCCGGTTGGCCAGCTCCAGCTCCGTGCCGATGCGGGACTGTTCGGCGGCATAGGTGGTCATCCGGCCTGTATAATCCACGATGCGGCTCTGCATCTCCTGTATCTCGTGGTACAGGTCGCCGATCTCATCATTGGATTTGATATCCACATGGATGATGTCATCCTTGGTGTATTCCCGGTCCACCGCCGCAAATCCGCAGGCCGCATCCGTCAGCTTCTTCAGCGGATCCACCGCCAGGCGTCTTATGAGAAAGATATTCAGCAGGATGCAGAGGCCCGTGAGCAGCAGGACAAAGATGATGCTGTTCACCAGAAACTCCTTGCGGGCCTGCATGATGGTATTCATATCCACGTCGGCGCCGACGACGGCGATGGCCTCGCCGGTTTCCGTATCCTTGATCGGCACATAGGCGCTGCACAGCCATCCGTACCGGCTCTTGTGCACCGTCGCCGGGAAATACCCGTTATCTTCCATGGCCGCAAACTCCGGGAGTTCTTCTTCGATACTTCCCAGATACAGAAAGTCCTCGTTCGGATCCACCAGGTTCCGGGTGACCCCGTCTTTATCATACTGGATGTACACGTCAGTTACGACGGCGCCGCTTCTTGCCACCTGCATATCGTAGGACAGGACCTCGTAATCAAAGGCCAGGGATTCGTAGTGGTCTATCCCTTCTCCGCTGTTCGCCTCTTCGCTGCGGAGCTCCTCATAATAATAGCTGGGCTGGCTCTCCAGGTAATTCTTCACGATGTCCGGATTGCCGGCCGAAAGGGCTGCATCCCGCACCGTACTGAATTTTTCGGAGAGTACCTTGTCCCGGAATGACCGGAGCAGATCCGGATCCACCAGGTCTGCGGCGTTGGTGGCCGCCGTCTCGACCCGGTTATAATACATCGCAGTCACGCGTCTTCCCTGCACAATATAGCTGATCAGCAGAAGTCCCCCGGCTACCAGGAGAATCATCCCCGTGGTCACCAGATTCATCTTTACCGCCAGGGACAGCCTGTGCTCTTTTTTGCCTGCCGCATCCTGCATCATATGATTTCCTTTCCAGACTCCGTGTTATGCCATATTCCCCTGTATGTCAGAATTTCCGTCTTATGCCTTGATATATCTTCCGAGCATGGCCATCAGCTCCTCCGGCTGATAGGGCTTTGCGATATGGGCATTCATGCCCGACCGAAGGCTGTCCCGCACGTCCTCGTCATAGGCGTTGGCGCTCATGGCGATAATCGGAACATGTTTAAAATAGCTGCCTTCCATGGCCCGGATGGCCGAGGAGGCCTCATACCCGTTCATGACCGGCATCTGAATATCCATCAGCACCGCGTCATAGTATCCTTCCCCGGAGATCCGGACCTTCTCGAAGCCCTCCTGGCCGTCCTTTGCCCGCTCGGTGAGAAGTCCGTACTGGGAGAGGATCATGACCGCAATCTCCGCGTTGATCTCATTGTCCTCCACGAGAAGCACCCGGCGTCCGGAAAGATCTGCCTCCACCGGTGCCCTGTCCGCCTCTTCCCGGCGCTCCTGCAGCTCGTCCATCTCCAGCACCACGGTGAATTCCGAACCCTCGCCCACCTTGCTCTTAACCGAAATGGTGCCGCCCATCATCTCCACCACCTTCGCGGTGATGGCAAGACCCAGGCCCGTGCCCTGCACCCGGTTGAGCTTGGTATTTTCCTCTCTCGTGAAGCTCTCAAAAATATGGGGCAGATACTCTTCGCTGATGCCGACGCCCGTATCCCGGATGATGAACCGGTACCGGTTTTTCCCGGTGCCGGGCATCTCTTCTTCCCCGACGATAAGCTCCACGTCTTTTCCCTCGGGGGTGTACTTAATGGCGTTGCTGATGATATTGATCAGAATCTGCTCCAGCCGGAGCTCGTCCGTATTGACCAGCGTATGCTTTACACTGCCGCGGTCGTAGCGGATGTTCAGGGACTTGTTTTTTGCCTGCAGGAGGGTGATATCCTCGATGCGCCGGAATACTTCCAGCAGATTGCAGGGATTATGGCTTAACTGCATCTTCCCGCTCTCGATCTTGGAGATATCCAGGATATCGTTGATGAGCGACAGCAGGAAGTGGCTGGAGGAGCTGATTTTGTCCAGGGCATCCCGCACGGCGGCGGCGTCCTCCGGATTGTTTTTTGCGATATTGGTATAGCCCACGATGGCGTTCATCGGGGTCCGGATATCATGGGACATGTTGGCCAGGAAGTCATTTCTCGCGCTGGTGCGGAGCTCCGCCATCTTCCTCCGGTAGGCCTCCTCCCGCTTCATCTGGGCATCGATGTTGTTGGTGCCGATGATCAGGTGCCGCCCGTCCTCATCCGCCATCAGGGTGGCCTTCATGCTGACATAGACGGGTTTCCCGCTCATCATCAGGCGGTACTTCATGGTGAAGCTGCCGTCCCGCTCCAGGATGGACATGATGTTCTCTCTGGTAAATACCCCCAGAAACCGGTCCCGGTCCCCCGGATAGATGACCCGGCTCATATTCCTGCGGCTTATGCCGAAGAAGTCCTCTCCCTCTTTCTCGATGTCCAGGGAATCATAATTCCCCGTGGAGCTGTATTCCATAAAGTGCCCCGTATCCGGGTCCACCACATAGATGCTGAAATAGTCCGCCGCCAGCGCCTGGGCCACCCGGCTCTGAGACACCTTATGCAATTCGTTTTTCATGTTCATGTTTTTCCGTCTCTTTATTATTGATTATTGTCCTTTAATCTCTGATCAGATTTTCCAGGGTCTCAAACAGCACCTCTGCCTGCACCGGCTTTGACAGGTGGGCGTTCATGCCGGCCAAAAGGCTTCTCTGTACGTCCTCGTCGAAGGCGTTGGCCGTGAGCGCGATGATGGGTATTTCCTTCGCATCCGCCCTGTCCATGGCCCGGATGGTCTTTGCCGCCTCCAGGCCGTCCATCTCCGGCATCCGGACATCCATCAGAACCGCGTCGTAATAGCCCGGGTCATGGGATGCAAATGTCTCACAGCAGATCCGCCCGTTCTCGGCGTGGTCAATCTCCATGCCGCGGGACTGCAGGATCATCATGATGATCTCCGCATTGATCTGCACATCCTCCGCCAGAAGAACCCGGCGGCCGGAAAGCTCCGCCTTGTGTACCGCCTTCTTTACAGAGCCGCCTTTCCGCTTCAGGGCAGCCCGGAATTCTTCGAGAACCGCGGCGGCAAAGAGCGGCTTCGGAATAAAGCTGTCCACGCCTGCCTGCAGGGCCTCCTCCAGGACATCGTCCCAGCGATAGGCGGTCAGGATTATGATGGCGGACTCATTGCCCACAATCTCCCGGATTCTCCGGGTGCACTCCACGCCGTCCATCTCCGGCATCTTCCAGTCCACCAGAATCAGGTTGTAGGGAGCTCTTCTCGCGTGGCGAACCCGGACCATGTCGATGGCCTTGCTGCCGGATTCCGCGATCTCCGAATAGATGCCTGCCTTCTCCAGAACCAGCTTTGCGTGATTGCAGGCAATGGGATCATCATCCACGATGAGAACGGTCATCTCGCCCGGATGGACTTCCACGTCTTCTTCGTCGTCTTTCCGGTCCGAATCGGCCAGAGTGACATTGACGGTGAAGGTGGTTCCTTTGCCCTTCTCGCTCTCCACCTCGATGGTGCCGTTCATCATCTCCACGATATTCTTCGTGATGGCCATGCCGAGGCCGGAGCTTCCGTAACGGCTGGTATTGCTGCCGTCCTCCTGAGTGAAGGCATCAAAGATATGGGGCACAAAATCCGGGCTCATGCCGATGCCGGTATCGGTGATGGTAAAGCAGAGGACCGATTTCCGGTCAAACTGCGCTTTCCGCTCCACCTGGAGGTAGATATGCCCGCCCTCCGGCGTGAACTTCACGGCGTTGCCCAGGATGTTGATCAGCACCTGGCGAAGCTTCATATTGTCGCCGATATAATAATTATCCACCTCGCCGCGGATATGGCACTGGTAATCCAGGCCCTTGTCCTGGCACTGGCTGCTGAACATGGTATTGATGGCTTCCAGGAGCTTCCGGAAGGAGAATTCCTCATTCTTCAGGGTCATTCTTCCCGACTCGATCCGGGACATATCCAGAATGTCGTTGATGAGATTCAGGAGGTGTTCCGCAGAAGACCCGATCTTCTCCAGATAGTCCCTGGTCTTCTCGGGGGTCTCCGGGTCATTCAGGGCGATGTTGTCCAGGCCGATGATGGCATTCATCGGCGTCCTAATCTCATGGCTCATGCTGGACAGGAAGGCCGTCTTTGCCTTATTGGCCTCCTCGGCCGTCATCAGGGCATCGCTTAAGGCCTGCTGCTCTGACATGGTGCGGCGCATCTCCGCATCGATGACCGTAAAGCCGATGCCGATGGCGTGTACCACATGGTCCTCTCTGTCCTCCAGGTGGCGGACGCCGGCTATGCGGAGCATCTCATAGTATTCTTTCCCGCCGCGGCGCACCAGATACCGGTACGCCAGTATTTTTTCATTTTCCAGACTTCTGCGGATATTTGCCGGATCGATGAATTCCATGAATCCCTTCCGGTAATTCTCTGCCACATACTTTTCCCCGTAATTGGAAAATGCCTCCAGATAGGCAAAGCGCTGTCCTTCGGTGTAATGATCCTGGTCCTCCGGGTCTGCCCGGTAGCAGACCGCCTCGTCCGAATCCAGGTCCACGTGGTATACACTGCGGTAATCTGCGGCCATCGCCGTGATCATCTGATCCTGCTGGGTTCTCCGTCTCTCCTCCCCCAGGAGTTTCTCCTGAAGAGCGAGCCTCTGCTCCATCTCCTCCTGCTTTACGCGGGCAGCGGCCTCGGCCGTCTCCTGCTCCAGCCTGAGCTTTGCATTCCTTCTGCCCTGCAGGATGATATAGCCGAACATCAGAACCAGGGCCGCCACCGTGGCAATCGACTGCAGAACGCTTCTCCGGATGAGTCCTGCGGTAACGCCGCTTATCTTTTCCGAGAGGACGCTCTCCCGGATGAGATAGGTCAGCATCCAATCGGTGTCCTTCACCTGCACAAAGCTCAGCGTTTCATCGATCCCCTTGTAGTTGAAGGAAACCTCGCCCCGTTCGCCGTTCTGGAATGTCTGCAGAAAGCTTTCAAAGGAGTAGCCCTCATCATATTCTGCCTGTTTCATGGCATCCAGAAGGTTATCCTCCGCCGCCAGGCCTCCCAGGACCGTATTGCTTAAGGCCACGCCGTTTCTGGTGTAAATGTTGCAGAAGGTGACTTCTTCCCGGTTGGATTCCATGGAAACGCCCGAAAGCATCTCTTTCATGTCGATCTCCATGAAGCAGACCATCAGGGTTTCCCCTTCAAAGGACATCTCAACCGGCACGGCGATAACCACCTTCTTCTCCGGCGTGTTCAGATTCAGGATAGACACCTCCGGCCCGGACAGGGTTTTATAATCAAAGCTGTACTCATCAATATTGGTCTGCATTCCCTCGGACGTATAGATCCTGCCCCGGCTGTCGACAAATGCGAATTTGTCCAGGTTATAGAGCTTTTTCATCCGGTCCTGGTAGTCCTGCAGATG